>OMAO01000353.1_pt1 | contig 26966 bp, 20 predicted proteins | sample 1644641 | NCBI WGS metagenome assembly OMAO01 (sample SAMEA103958120, study PRJEB25191) | human gut metagenome | biome: human-associated habitat [ENVO:00009003]; feature: intestine environment [ENVO:2100002]; material: feces | place: Germany | collected 2013/2015
GATAGGGCTGTGTACACAAATGGCAAGCAGGATATGATAAATAAAATTTTAAACGAATGAGAGAGTGCGGTAAGTATGTTAAGATTAAGACCCTATAATAAAAATGATGCGAAAATAATTATGTCATGGATAAAGGATGAGACATCTTTTTATAAATGGACAGCAGGAGTTTTAGGGGAATATCCAATTTCTGTGGAGCAGTTCAATACGGTAAGTAATCTTATGGCATTTACTGCTATTGATGATAATAAGATAGTAGGTTTCTTTACTATGAGAAGACCGAGGGAATCCTTTGAGGAATTACGGTTTGGCTTTGTAATTGTTGATCCGGAAAAATGCGGACGGGGATATGGAAAAAATATGTTGAAATTAGGCTTAAAATATGCCAAAGAAATATTTGGTGCAGACAAGGTTTCACTGGGAGTTTTTGAAAATAATGCTCCAGCTTATTATTGCTATAAGGCAATAGGCTTTGAAGATGTACCTCAGGATGAAATAGAAGAGTATAATGTAATGGGGGAAGAATGGGATTGCCTCGAATTGGAAATAAAACTATAAGGTTAATATACCCCAGGGGATATGAGATAATATCTCCTGAGGGTATACTTTTAAACGACTAATTATTTATACCATTTCATCAATATTGCTTCATAGCAAATATCCAGCACATTATCATTTTGATCCATACTGAAGGATAAATTGAAAAAGACTTCCGGGTAGCGTTCATCAAGATAGGAATAGCACAAATTATACTGGCTTTCCAGACCATCATGATTATAGGCCTTAGATTTATATACAACCTCGTTTCGGGACTCTCCATAAGCAGCAATTACCTGTTCCCTGGAGTCGCCTAATTTTATACCACGTGAGGTCGCAGTGTCGGATGACATTTGCGCGGGGTATTCCGTATATGCCGTACAATTTGTAGTCATAATAGAAATACGTTCTACATCTTCATAGCCGTTTCCGGCTCCATATAAGTCTACGTAATTGCTATATCCAAATCCATTAACATTAAAATCCTCATAAGAGAGAGGCAAAATGGTGCTATTCTCCGTGCTTCCTGATACTTCCACCGGTGCCGGAGTTTCTGTGGAATCTTCCGTTATCACTTCTGTGGTTTCAGTGCGTTCGGTTTCTGCGTTCGTTTCACTCTGCCCGGCATCCGGTTCTGTGGCAGTAGATGCGTTTTCTGACTCTGCGACGATGGCCATTGTTTCTGCTTCTGTAATATTGGTGGTGGATTCAGATTCACCGGAATTGTTTTTCTCATTTGTGTTATCCTCATTTTTTACATTGGTATAATCATAATATATCATGATTCGCACCTCCGGTGCTTAACGTTGCTTCGCAACTATTATGATCAAATTGTAGCAGAAAATGGAGATATGGCAACTGGATTTTTCTAAGATATTTCCCATGCATGAAGTATCAAGAGTTGTAATCAGTACATTCTTAGGATTTAGATGAAAAATAGGATTTACTATGATATGATTAGTTAAGAATTATATTTAATACGAAAGAGGAATGACACATTATTATGGAATTTTTCAGTTTGTTTTCAACAGTTTTTTTTAATATAGCAATTACCTTTGGCCTGTTATTACTTATATACTTCTTTTTCTTTTCGGGCATTAGAGCACGTAAGGACCTGAAACCGGTTAAGTACATTTCCTACAAAAAGGATCATTTTCAGGAGAATTTTGAATTTACCTGTGAGTTTTGCGGATCCAAGGTATCTTCTGCGGATGAAAAATGTCCAACCTGTGGCGGTAATTTTGGAAAGAACAAGGAGTATCAGTTAAAGAAACGGGCCATGCATCAAAGGTATTTAGAGTATATGAAATCCCAGGAGAAAGCCATAGCACAGGAAATGGAATATATAAGCAATACGATGCAGGCAATTCAAAAATATAAGCTGATACGTCATAAATACTACAATTTTGAAATCGGCGAGCCTCCGGTTTATAAACCTGCAAGTGATTATGAATTTACCTGCGAATACTGCGCTAACAAGATAAGGGGAAAAAGCACGGATGAAAAGGGGTGCAGTAATTGTGGGGCTTCTTATAAAGAAAACCTGGAATTATTGGTACGCGAAGAGGAAGACCGTCTGGAAAAACGCCATTATGACGAATACATGAAACTGAAGGATCTGGAGTGGGAGCAGAATATCAGGAATGAGCGAAGAGATGCAAACATTGATGAAAAGTATGGGACACCTATCCGATTTATGGAGAAAAATGCAAAGGTTATTGCGCTGGTCATTTTGCTTGGGCTTATGATGATTTCCGTGGGAATAACAGTTTTGATTTTAAAGTTTAGGTAAAACAGGATGAGTATATCTGACGTGAAGGGAGATCACATGGACATTCTATTTAAAAACGATGATTTTGTATTTTCCTACAGGGTTGGCGGTATATTGATCCATAATGAAAAGATCCTGTTGCAACGTCCGAAAAATGATGACTATGCTATCATCGGCGGGCATGTTGCGGCTATGGAGACCAGCATGGAAACGCTGAAACGGGAGTTTGAAGAAGAACTTCACGCTGAGATAGAGGTAGATAATCTGCTGGCTATAGGCGAAATTTATTTTCCATGGGGAAAGAGACCCTGCCACCAGATCTGCTTATATTATAATGTTCATTTACTGGACGATAGTATTCCTATGGATGGGGTGTTTCATGGATATGATGAATTGGATCATGAGAGAATCAATCTGGATTTCTGCTGGATTCCGCTGGAGGAACTAAGGAAGGACACGAAGGTATATCCATTGGAACTGATACCTTACATACTTGAGCAGAGAAAAGAAACGGTACATTTTGTTTCAAGGCAGATGTAATTGAGAGGGCAAGGTTGCGGTGATCGTCTCACAGAGCAATGGCAAATGGGTATTTTGCAAGCATAAAGAAAGAGACACCTATGAAGTTCCGGGTGGACATAGAGAAGCCGGTGAAAGCATTCTTGAAACGGCGAAAAGAGAATTGCAGGAAGAAACCGGTGCAATCAGGTTCGATATGAAGCCCCTGTGTGCTTGATAGAATGTAGGTGTAATGAAAGTTTACCGCTGACCGATATGCGGGATATAAATGGTTGGGTCGAAAGTGTAGTCCTTCGCCGTGAGGCGCGGGACTTTTTATATTGAAGTATATAAAGAAATTCCTGTTAAAGTTATACCTTGAATTAAGATAATCAAGTGAATTATAATGACTTTAGTTAAAAAATAAATTTTGCTACATTTAGGAGGTCCCCATGCTATTTATAGAATACCCCAAATGTTCCACCTGTCAAAAGGCAAAAAAGTGGCTGGAGGAACATAATATCACCTATACAGATCGTCACATTGTAGAGGACAACCCCACCTACGAAGAATTAAAAGAATGGCAGAGCAGAAGTGGGCTGCCGTTAAAGAAATTCTTCAATACCAGTGGGTTGTTATATAAGAACATGCAGTTGAAGGACAAGCTTCCGAACATGACGGAAGAGGAACAACTTCGGCTGCTGGCCACGGACGGAATGCTGGTAAAGCGGCCGTTTGTCGTGGACGGGGATCTGGTGTTGACCGGATTCCGGGAAGCAGAATGGAAGGAAAAATTAATTTAGTACAAGGAGGACGAATATGAGCAGAGTAAATTTTGGAGCAAAGCCGGTAATGTATCCCATGCCGGTGCTGATCATTGCAACTTATGACGAAAATGGAGTACCCGATGCCATGAACGCAGCATGGGGAATCATTACGGACATGAATGAGATCTCCATCAGTATGTCAGAGCATAAGACCACGGAGAATCTGGCAAAGACCGGAGCATTTACCGTAAGTATCGGAACCGAAGATACCGTGGTAGCCTGCGACTATGTGGGCGTGGAATCTGCGAAGAAAGTACCTGATAAATTCTCAAAGTCCGGTTTCCATGCAGCCAAGAGTGATTTTGTCAATGCACCGTTGATCGATGAACTTCCCATGGCGCTGGAATGTAAGGTGAAAAGTTTTGAAGACGGCATTCTGGTGGGCGATATCGTCAACGTCAATGCGGACGAAAGCATCCTGACGGATGGCAAGATCGATCCGAAGAAATTGAAGCCAATCAGCTATGATCCTGTGAATAATACTTATCTTGCAATGGGAGATAAAGTAGGAAATGCTTTTAAAGACGGTTTGAAATTGAAATAGTAAGATCAAAGAACGCAGGAGGTTTAACCCTCCTGCGTTCCCATCTCATCGGTGGTAGAGCGGATATGTTCTACTGCCGTTTTTACTTGTTCTGCGCAATCCAGGTTGTTCTGGCTCATGGTGTGCACCTGTTCGGCATTGGCGGTAACTTCTTCGGTTACAGCGGACAGATGGGAGATGTTTTCCATAATCTTATTATTGGATTCTGACAAGCCCAGAATGTGGTGATTTACTTCTTCTACCTGGGAAGCCAGTGCTTCCATATTTTTGTTCAGCTGTTCGAAAGTCTCGGAAGCAGCCAGGATCTTTTCGCCCTGCTGTTCGGTAGCTTCAGTGGAGCCGCTGATCGTGTTGACTACCATGTTGGCATTGGCATTCAGCTCATTGGTGATCTTCGTAATCTCTTCGGTAAAGCTCTTGGTCTGTTCTGCCAACTGCCGGATTTGCTGGGCAACAACGGCGAAACCGCGTCCGGCCTCCCCGGCACGGGCACTTTCAATGGAAGCGTTCAATGCCAGAAGATTGGTCTGACCGGAGATTGCCATGATGCTTCCGGCGATAGTTTCCACCTCTTTTGTCTTTTCCTGTAATTTTGCCATGGCGTCGGTGACGGAATGGTTGGTATCCTTGATCATGGCGGACTGCTGTTTTAAGGATTCCATAGCAGCCATATTCTTACGAATGCTTTCGTTAGAATCCTCAGCAATCTGAACCATTTGCTCGGAGATATGACTGGTCTGCTCGATAGCATTCTGAATCGTACCGGTCATCTGGCTCTGTTCTTCGATGCTGGTGGCAGTCATATTGGTGGCATCGGAGATTTCCTGCATGCTGTTGGCAACAGATTCCGTAGTTTGTACCAGCTGGTTCATAAGATCTGTGGTTTTGGTGGTCTCCTGATGTACGGTCTGGGATACGTCCAGAACATTATCCAGTACTTCTTTTACATGTTTATGTTCTTCACGGGAAGAATCGATGGCATCATTGTTAAATAATATAGCAATCTTACCGGTTTCCATAATAATGATTCCAATCAGGAATACCAGCAGGGTAGAGCAGATGGCATTCACATCCTGACCGTAGATTCCCTTCGTAGCCTGAACAATCATGACGATCAGGTAGAGCACGAATAATCCCAAAGCGGTTTTCTTCAGAGATTTTTTCTCATAATAAGGAATCTGTAATATGAAAATGGCGATCAGCGCATAGTGAATGAAACTTGCATCTGTCTGTAAACCAACCAACAGATACTCAATGCCGATCTCGATGGTAGCGAAGACTTTTAATAGTCGTGTCGCCTTATTTCGAAGGTGCGTCACGGCATTTACCACACAGAAAACGGCGATCAGAATGGTATTAGCGTATGTAACAATGGGCGCAATGTTGTGATTTACCAGTTTTAACCACAGATAAAACAGGAACACGATCGCCAAAAGCGAAGAAGCGATAATATAGAACTGGTTCATTCTGATATTGCGTTCCGCGGTATCCGTATAACGATATTTATTATTTTCTTTCATATTCATAAGTTCCCTCCCTATTTTTATTGATGCTATTTTAAGTGTAACTGCTTTCACCAATTTTTTCTACATTTTTATTCCATTTTTTAAAAAAATATGGAAATAAAAAAGAAAATTGATACTGATTTTCAATACCAAATGCGCTATAATACTTCTGTTACAACACAGAACATTAAGATGTTGAGATACGAAAGGATACAGAAGTGTTATGACACTGAAAGAATTGGAAATCGGTAAAAGCGCCGTGATCGAAACCGTCGGTGGTTCCGGAGAACTCAGACAGCATTTCCTGGATATGGGCATGATCCCGGGAGCGGAGGTGACGGTGGTAAAGCTGGCTCCGATGGGGGATCCCATGGAATTGCAGGTGCACGGCTATGAACTTACGTTGCGGCTGGCGGAAGCGGATCAGATCGAGATCGCACCCATATCGAAGAGAACAAGAGAACATAAAGGGCTGGACCGGGTGACGGATGCGGAGCACCCGGGCTTAGGTGAGGATGGAAAATACCATTCGAAAAAAGATGAGAATCCTCTGCCGGAGGGAACGACATTAACGTTCGCCCTGGCGGGAAATCAGAACTGCGGCAAGACTACACTGTTCAATCAGCTCACCGGTTCGAATCAGCATGTGGGAAATTTCCCCGGAGTTACCGTAGACCGTAAGGACGGTTCCATCAAAGGGTATCCGGATACTTTGGTGACAGACCTGCCCGGTATTTATTCCATGTCCCCTTACAGCAGTGAAGAGATCGTATCCCGTAATTTTATCCTGTATGAGAAACCCAGAGCTATCATTAATATCGTGGATGCGACGAATATCGAACGTAATCTGTATCTGACCATGCAGTTGTTGGAAATGAACATTCCCATGGTTGTAGCTCTGAATATGATGGATGAAGTCACCGGCAATCACGGTTCCATCGATGTGAATGCCATGGAAGCGTTCCTGGGAGTACCCGTAATCCCCATTTCCGCTGCGAAAAACGAAGGTGTGGACGAACTGATCCGCCATGCAGTCCATGTGGCAAAATATCAGGAACGGCCGCTGCGGCAGGATTTCTGCGATAAAAACGATCATGACGGTTCCGTACACCGCTGCATCCATGCGGTATGCCATCTGATCGAGGATCATGCGGAGTCTGCGAAGCTGCCCCTGCGTTTTGCAGCCAACAAAGCTATTGAAGGAGACCACTTGATCCTGGAGAAGCTGCAGCTGGATGAAAATGAAAAAGAAATGCTGGAGCACATTGTCTGCCAGATGGAGGCGGAGCGTGGCGTGGACAGAAGTGCAGCCATTGCCGATATGCGTTTTGATTTTATCGAGAGATTATGTGAGCAGACAGTAGTAAAACCCAAAGAAAGTAAGGAACGGATCCGCAGTGAGAAGATCGACCGGATCCTCACCGGAAAATATACGGCAATTCCCTGTTTTATCCTGATCATGGTGCTGGTATTCTATCTGACTTTCAATGTCATCGGAGCATGGCTCCAGGGACTGCTGGAACTGGGAATCGGAAAATTGATGGAGATCACCGATGCGGCATTGACGGCAGCTCATGTCAACAGTGCGGTCCAAAGCCTTGTAATAGACGGTATCTTTACCGGTGTGGGCAGTGTACTGAGTTTCCTGCCCATCGTGGTCACTCTGTTTTTCTTCCTGTCTCTGATGGAGGACAGCGGCTATATTGCCCGTGTGGCATTTGTTATGGATAAGCTGCTTCGAAAGATCGGTCTGTCCGGACGAAGCATTGTGCCGATGCTGATCGGGTTCGGATGTACGGTCCCGGCAGTCATGGCCACGAGAACACTGACCAGTGAGAGAGATCGTAAGATGACGATCCTGCTGACACCGTTTATGAGCTGTTCCGCCAAATTACCGATTTATTCGTTCTTCGTGAGCGTATTTTTCCCGGGAAAAGGCGGACTGATCATGTCGGCATTGTATCTGTTTGGTATCCTGATGGGAATCCTGGTAGCATTTTTATATCGGGGCACGTTGTTCCAGGGAGAACCGGTGCCCTTTGTAATGGAACTGCCGAACTACCGTCTGCCGGGAGCCAAAAATGTAGGGCAACTGTTGTGGGAAAAGGCAAAAGACTTTTTACAGAAAGCATTCACTGTGATCTTCATCGCTACCATCGTGGTATGGTTCCTGCAGAGCTTTGACCTGAAACTGAATCTTGTTGAGGATTCGGCAAACAGTATGCTGGCTATGGTATCCGGTCTGCTGGTACCGCTGTTTCGACCGCTCGGTCTGGGTGACTGGCGGATCTGTACCTCTCTGATCAGTGGATTCATGGCAAAAGAAAGTGTGGTAGCAACCCTGGAAGTATTGTTCGGCAGCAGCATTGCCACGTTACTTACCCCGCTGGCAGCCGCGTCGTTACTGGTATTCAGTCTGCTGTATACTCCCTGCGTGGCAGCCATCGCTTCTGTACGCAGAGAACTGGGTGGAAAATGGGCCATTGCCGTGGTACTCTGGCAGTGTTTTGTGGCATGGGTGGCAGCCTTCCTGGTACATAGTATCGGTTTGCTGATGGGATTCTAGAAATCTCAGATGATAAGATGACAAATAGAAAACCTGCAGGGGATTATTCCTCCTGCAGGTATTTTATTACACATTTCAGTTCCGGAGAGATCCATTTGTTCCGGTGATACAGAAGCTGCCGCCAGATATCCGGATGAATCTCTGTCATGGGGAGACTGACGAGATTTCCCTTTGCCAGATCTTCTGCTATAACGAACTCCGGCAGATAGGAGATGCCGAGACCCTGACACAGAAGATTGCGGATCAGCTGGGTATCACCCACCTCCATGATGGGCATTGTCTCCTTGCCGTTTTGGGAGAGCAGATCATCCAGTGCAGCCCGGTAACTCATGTTTTTCTCTGTCAGGATCAGCGGATATTCCAGAATCTGTTCCAGGGAGATCGGAGTCTGTCCGGCTAAGGGGTGACCGGCACCGGTGACGAAGTGAATATCCACCGAAGCTTCGAAAGCGGTCACATAATTGTGATTAAAAATACGGCGGTCCAGCGTGTATACAATGTCCACCTGATTCTGTCCCAGCATCTGGAACATTTCATCAGTGCTGGTAGCGATGATCTTCAACCGGATTCCGGGATATTTTTCATGAAAATCTTTAAAACGGCTGTGAAATTCCCAGCTGGCCAGGGATTCTGCAATGGCGATCCGCACCAGACCCTCCGGAGCGGTGTTGCCGCAGATGTGGGTGGCTTCCGCAGCAAGCCGCAGAATCTGTTGGGCCAGAGGTAACAGCTTCTCCCCTTCGTTGGTCAGGGTTACGGTATGCCCGATCCGTTCAAACAGAGGGATGGACAGCTCCTTTTCCAATTGTTTGATCTGAAAGGATACGGTGGACTGGGTATAACCCAGACGTCCGGCCGCCAGCGTAAAGCTCTTCAGTTCGTTCACCATAACAAAGGTTTCCAGATTTTTGACATCCATAGGGTAGATACACTTTCTATATTGTAAATTCAATTCTTCGATCAATACAATGCAAATAATTTGTTTTTCAAATATTTATGAAAATTATATAATGAGAAAACAGGGCTGTCAATGTGAAAAGATGGCGAAAATGTGGGAAAACAGCAAAAATATATGCCGTATCCCGTGTTTAGAATAAGTAGTTTTGGGAAGGATCAGAGGTATGGAAAACAGAGAGAGACTGGGGAGTCGTTTGGGATTTATCATGCTGTCGGCGGGGTGCGCCATCGGCTGCGGAAATGTGTGGAAATTCCCGTGGATGTGCGGGCAGAACGGTGGCGGAAGCTTCATGCTGATCTACGTGATCTGCCTGATCGTGCTGGGCCTGCCTACCATGATCATGGAATTCTCCGTGGGGCGTGCGGCGCAGACGAGTCCACTTTATATGTATCGGAAATTATCCGGCGGCAGAGGCAAATGGAATCTGTGGGGCATCGTTTGTCTCATCGGAAACATTGCGCTGATCGCTTTCTATGCGGTTGTGTCCGGATGGATCCTCTATTATTTTGTAAAATTTCTGACAGGGCAGAATCAGGATTTCGGTTTTGAAAAAATGATCACGACGCCCTCGGTGAATGTGACATATCTGTTAGTCACTTTGCTGATCGCTTTTGCCATTTTAAGCTTCCATCTGCAGGGTGGGCTGGAACGTATTACCAAATATATGATGTCAGCATTGATCGTGCTGATGCTGGTGCTGGCGGTGCACAGCTTTACACTTCCGGGAGCAGGAGAGGGATTGAGCTTCTATCTGATCCCACATTTCTCCAAAATTACAGGTTCTGTGGTGGTGGGCGCCATGAATCAGGCATTTTTCACCTTGTCCGTGGGAATGGGCGGTATGGCGATCTTCGGAAGCTATATCGGCAAGGACCGTTCTCTCATGGGTGAGTCTATCCATATTATTATCCTGGATACACTGGTGGCAGTGATCGCAGGTATCATTATATTTCCGGCATGCTTCACTTATGATGTGGAAGTGACGGCAGGTCCCAGCCTTTTGTTCGATACTATGGCGACCGTATTTAACAACATGGCAGGCGGCAGATGGTGGGGAACTTTATTTTTCTTGTTCATGGTGTTCGCAGCCATGTCCACAGTGCTGGGTGTGTGTGAAAATATTCTGGCCATGGTCCGGGAACTGACCGGATGGTCCAGACCGGCAGGGTGCGTGGCGTGTGGTGTCGGATGTTTCCTGCTGGCTCTGACGACAGCACTGGGCTTCAGTGTATTTCATTTTCAGCCGTTTGCAGCAGGGACGACCTGGCTCGATTTCTGGGATTTCCTGGTGTCGAATAACATCATGCCCATAGGTTCTATCCTGCTGGCGGTATTTTGCTGCTATAAGGTCGGCTGGGGCTGGGACAAATTCCTGGAGGAAGCAAATGCCGGCAAGGGCTTAAAGGTCCAGCCGTGGATGAAACCGGTGTTTAAATATTTTGTGCCGGCGGCAGTGTTGTTCATCTATGTGTACGGAATGGTAAATTTTGCATGGAAATAGGAGAAATGAGATCAAGATAGGAAGAGACAAACGACGGTGGGGTGAGAACTCTGCCGTTTTTGTGTATAGGATGAGCAGGGAAGCGGTTGCACCGAGACTCAAAATTGGGTAGTATGTAATTATTCAGAGATGGTTTTGTGAATAGGGTTCTGAATAGTTATGGCAGTATAAAGAATAGAAGCAGGAGGCATCTATGACAGAGCAGGAGATCCGGACCATATTAAGCAGACAAAGAGAATATTTTGCCACGGGAGCCACGCTTTCCCGGGAATTCCGGGCAAAACAGCTGGGAAAGTTAAAGGCTTCCCTGCAGCGCCATGAAACAGAATTGAACGATGCACTGCAACAGGATCTTGGGAAAAGCCGGATGGAAAGCTACATGTGCGAGATCGGACTGACGCTCTCGGAGCTGACCTGGATGCAGAAACATCTGCGGGGGCTGATGCAGGAAAAGAGAGTGCCGACACCGTTATCGCAGTTCGCGGCGAGGAGCTTCCGGTCTCCGTCACCCTATGGCACCGTGCTGATCATGAGTCCATGGAATTATCCGGTGCTATTGACGCTGGATCCGTTGATCGATGCTATTGCCGCAGGGAATACCGCAGTGGTAAAACCCAGTGCCTATGCTCCGGCGACGGCAGCAGTGTTAAAAATGATTTTGGAAGAATGCTTCCAGGCGGAATATGTGGCGGTGATCACCGGCGGCAGAGCAGAGAATCAGGCATTGTTACAGCAGCGGTTTGATATGATTTTTTTCACCGGAGGCAAGACCGTGGGACGGGAGGTGCTTAGAAGTGCTGCGGAATATTTGACCCCGGTGACGCTGGAGCTGGGCGGGAAAAGTCCCTGTATCGTGGATGCTACGGCGAAGCTTCCGTTGGCGGCGAGGAGGATCGTATTCGGAAAATATCTAAACTGCGGGCAGACCTGTGTGGCACCGGATTATGTGTTGTGTGATGTCAGGATCCGCGACCGATTGGTGGAAGCCATCCGGGAGGAGATCGCGAGGCAGTTTGGAGAAGATCCCCTGCAGAATCCGGATTACGGGAAAATCATTAATGAGAAGCATTTTCACAGACTGTTGGGATTGATGGATGCAGGAAAAATCGTCTGCGGCGGACAGTATGACGAGAAGTCATTGCGCATTGCGCCTACGGTGATGGCGGATGTGGACTGGTCGGATGCCGTGATGGGAGAAGAGATCTTTGGACCGATCCTGCCGGTGGTAACTTATAATGCATATGATACAGAGAAAAGCATTGCACAAAATGATTTTAGCGGGGAGGTTTCTGGAACCCAAGCTGCCGCGGGAGATTTTGTGGATTGGGCGATCCGCTGTGTGGAGGAACATCCCCATCCGTTGGCACTGTATTTCTTCAGTGAAGATAAAAAAGCCCAGAGACGGATCCTGGATCACTGCCATTTTGGCGGCGGCTGCATCAACGACACCATCATTCATCTCGCCACCAGCGCCATGCCCTTCGGTGGCGTGGGTGAGAGCGGCATGGGTGGGTATCACGGCCGTACCGGATTCGAGACCTTTAGCCATTATCGGAGTATCGTGGACAAAAAGACATGGATGGATCTGCCGATACGGTATCAGAGGTATGATGAGAAAAAAGAGAAGTTGTTGCGGCGGTTTTTGAAGTAACGTCCTGAAAAGTGTGAGATGGAACGAGATTACGTCCTGAAAAGTGTAGTGTATAGCCTAAATTACGTCCTGAAAAATGTAATAGCAGGATATTTGCGTGAAATAATATAGAAATCGTGAAGGAAAGAAGGTAATTAGTATGAACTTTATCAAACAGAAATGCATTACAGCAGCAGTATTATTGCTGGTTGCTATTTTATCCATAACGGTTGTAGGAAAATACGCCTCCGCACCGGAGAATCATCAGAAGACCATTGCCTCTCTGGATGAGAAAAAACAGACTGTCATGGAACTGACGGCGGCGTCCACGGTGACTTCAGCGCTGATCACCCTGCTTCCGGGCGACACGGCAACACCCATCGCGGAGAAAATGGCAGATGTCAGCGGATACCTGCTGGTGGTCCTCTGCGCTATCTATCTGGAAAAATATCTTGTGACGATTACCGGCTATGTGGCATTTACCTACCTGATTCCGATTGCCTGCGGCTTGTGGATACTCAACCTGATTTTTGCAAATGCCACCGTGCGAAAACTGGCAGCAAAACTGGCCGTGTTTGGCTTGGCAATCTCCCTCGTGGTTCCCGCCAGCGTGAAGATCTCCGACCTCATCGGTGACACCTATCAGGCCCAGATCGAAGCAACCATTGAAGATGCCAAGAACACACAGAACATACTGGAAAACAGTGATATGGTGGATGACACTAATGCAACGGAAACACCCGAAATCGGAACAACAGAAGCTTCTGGAACTGTTACAGGTAATGTGCAGGAGAAGGAAAACAATAACTCCGGATCTGTCTCAAACATTTTCGACTGGGCAAAAGACGCTATTTCCGGCGCTAAAGATTCAGTGGCAAATGTTGTGGAAAACGTGACGGTTTCTACCGAAGAACTGGTACAGAAGGTGGAGAATTCCCTCAATCACTTTATCGAGGCGGTTGCCGTGATGATCATTACTTCCTGTGTGATCCCGATGTTGGTACTGTTGCTGTTCTTTTGGATGGTGAAGATCGTGCTGGATGTGGATCTGAGTGGTGTGAAGATCAAGGGGATGTTGCCGGAACGGAAGGAGTAGCGGATTCAATTATATCATTTTTCTCTAAATGATATAATTGAATTGAAAATGATTAAATTAAAAGACTTTTTAATCTAAATGTGGTATCTTGTTATTAGTGAGAGTACAATTTAATATTATTTTGAGAATTTAAGAAACAAATCATTTGACGAAGCAAGAATTATGAAAAAATAGGATGGACATAGTTATGGCAGAAAAGAATACCGCTGATATTGGTTTTGAGAAACAAATATGGAATGCCGCGTGTGTGCTGCGAGGCAACTTGGATGCATCAGAATATAAAAGCGTCGTGCTTGGCTTGATTTTCCTGAAGTATATCTCAGATCGATTCGATGATAAATATAGGGAATTGTTAGCGGAAGGTGATGGCTTTGAAGAAGATATCGATGAATATACTTCTGAAGGCATTTTCTTTGTACCGGCGGGGGCGCGGTGGAGTGAGATTGCAGCAAAAGCGCATACACCGGAAATCGGTACAGTTATTGATGATGCCATGCGTGCTATCGAAAAAGAGAATAAACGTCTGAAGGATATTCTTCCTAAAAACTTTGCACGTCCGGAACTGGATAAGCGTAGACTTGGTGATGTGGTGGATTTATTCACTAATATTCAGATGATCGAACACGGCAGCGAGAAGGATATTTTGGGCCGCACTTATGAGTATTGCCTTTCCATGTTTGCGGAACAGGAAGGTAAGCGTGGAGGTGAATTCTTTACTCCGTCCTGTGTAGTGCGTACCTTGGTAGAAGTGCTAAAACCATTTAAAGGGCGAGTATATGACCCTTGTTGTGGTTCGGGCGGTATGTTTGTACAGTCTGCAAAATTTGTAGAGAACCACAGTGGTAATATCAGCAATATTTCCATTTACGGTCAAGATTCAAACCCTACTACATGGAAGATGGCACAGATGAACCTTGCAATTCGTGGTATTGAGCCTGATTTGGGAACATACGCAGCGGATACATTTCTTGATAATCGTCATCCTACATTAAGGGCAGATTATATTATGGCAAATCCACCGTTCAATCTTTCGGACTGGGGTGCAGATAAATTGAAAGAGGATGTCCGCTGGCAATATGGTATGCCGCCAGCAGGAAATGCTAACTTTGCATGGTTGCAACATATGATTTATCACCTTGCACCGGCAGGAAGAATCGGTATGGTACTTGCTAACGGTTCCTTATCTTCTCAATCAGGAGGAGAGGGCGAAATTCGAAAGAATATTATTAATGCTGATTTAGTTGAATGTATTGTGGCAATGCCAACGCAGCTTTTCTATACAACGCAGATTCCGGTTTCACTCTGGTTTATCAATAAGCAGAAGAAACAGCCGGGAAAGACGCTGTTCATTGATGCGCGCAAGATGGGAACAATGGTCAGCCGCAAGCTTCGTGAACTTACCGATGATGATATCAAGAAGATTTCGGACACCTATGAAGCATTTGTAGACGGAACACTTGAGGATGTAAAGGGATTCTGTGCTGTTGCAGATACAGCGGAAATTGAAAAGCAGGATTATATTCTTACTCCGGGACGATATGTGGGGATCGAAGAACAGGAAGATGACGGAGAACCATTTGAGGAAAAGATGGATCGTTTGACATCAGAACTTTCAGAAATGTTTGCTAAGAGCCATGAGTTAGAAGATGAAATCCGTAGGAAACTGGGAGCGATTGGGTATGAAATCTGAATGGACAATAAAAAAGTTATCTGAGATCGCAGATTTTAATCCTCGTGAGTCATTGCGGAAGGGGACGGTCGCAAAAAAAGTTGGCATGGACAAATTACAGCCTTCTTGTAGAGATATTCCGTTCTATGAACTGGAAGCTTATACAGGCGGTACAAAATTTCGCAACGGCGATACCATTATGGCTAGAATTACCCCATGTTTGGAAAATGGAAAGACAGCAAAAGTTAATATTCTTGAAGAGGGTGAAATAGGCTTCGGATCAACAGAATATATAGTCTTTAGAGCAAAAGAAGGTGTAGATGAAGATTTCTTGTATTATTTGGTATGTAGTTCAATAATCAGAGAACCAGCCATTAAGTCAATGGTTGGTTCATCTGGTCGACAGAGAGTGCAGACTGATGTGGTGGAAAATCTAGATATAGCAGTTCCATCTTATGAAGAACAACATTTAATAGGTAGAATTCTTAGAAATCTAGACGATAAGATAAAAATTAATAGTAAGATAAATGAGAATTTACTTCATCAACTGCATGTACTCTATTTAAGGCTTTTTGGCGATTCTGTTATGGATATACCTCTTGGAGATGTTGTTGCTACAACATCTGGAGGAACGCCTTCGCGGAAGCATGATGAATATTATTCTGACAGTTCAATTTGTTGGGTGAAATCTAAAGAACTGCTTGGAAATTACATTCATGAAACTGAAGAGCATATTAACAATTTAGCAATAAAGCAATCATCTGCGAAAATTTTGCCAGAGCATAGTGTTTTGATTGCTATGTATGGAGCTACTGTGGGAGCATATGGTGTTATTTCTAAACCGATGGCTTGTAACCAAGCGGTCTGTGCACTTCTTTGCAACGAAAATTATCCGTATACATACCTGTTTCAGATTGCATATGAGTCTCAGCAAAAATTCATAAATCTTGCGGTAGGTTCTGCACAGCAGAATATAAGTCAAGTTTTAATAAAACAGCTAAACTTGCACAGTAATCTCAATATTATACAAAAATTCCACGACGTAGCACTGCCGATACATCAAGAAATAGAATCCCTGCAAACTGAAAATATGCGTCTTTCAGACTTGCGAGATAACTTGCTGCCTAAATTGATGTCTGGTGGACTTGATGTCTCCGGTCTCGACATCTAAGCCGCTAAATTCTCATTTAACCTAATAACTCCTACCAACGGCAGGAGTAAAAGCCAACGGAACTGCCGTTGATTCGTTCTTTGGAAAAAGATAAGGAGAACGAATCATGAAACAAAGAATTATGGAAGAAATTGTGCAGCAGATGTTGCCACATCTCGACAACGCACAATTACAAAAATTACAGGAGGTCTTGGAGCATTCACTCTATAACTACGAGATTTCCGGCAAAGTTACTGAGGCAGAGGATGACAGCCAAAAGCTTATTGATTCCTTTGTGTATGCAAAACGAATTGAGGGGTGTTCAGAGAAAACGCTGAAATATTATCGAACTACGATAGAAGCAATGACGGAAGCCATAGATAAAGGTGTGTGTCATATGCAGACGGATGATCTCAGAGCATATCTTACGGAATATCAGGAGAAACACGGATCAAGCCGTGTGACAATTGACAACATTCGAAGAATATTGTCAAGCTTCTTCTCCTGGTTGGAAGATGAGGATCATATTTTGAAAAGTCCTGTACGCAGGATTCACAAAGTGAAGACAGCTACCAACATTAAGGAGACATATACCGATGAGGAACTGGAAAAAATGCGCGACAATTGCGAAGAGCTTCGCGATCTGGCAATTGTTGATATGCTGGCTTCAACGGGAATGCGTATCGGAGAGATGGTGCTGTTGAATAAGGCAGATATTAATTTTAACGAGCGTGAATGTGTTGTATTTGGTAAGGGTGATAAGGAACGAGTAGCTTACTTCGATGCCAGGACGAAGATCCATCTGCAGAACTATATTGATAGCAGAGCAGATGAAAATTCGGCTCTCTTTGTAACACTGAGAGCCCCATATACGAGAATCACTATTGGTGGAATAGAATCTCGCTTGAGAGAAATGGGAAAAAATTTAGAAATAGAAAAAGTCCACCCGCATAAGTTCAGAAGAACACTTGCAACGATGGCGATTGATAAAGGAATGCCGATAGAGCAACTTCAGCAGCTCTTGGGACATAAACGAATCGATACGACCTTGCAATATGCAATGGTCAAACAGAGCAATGTGAAACAGGCTCATAGGAAGTATATAGGTTAGATAGGAAGGTGATAGCATGGCTGATTGGATTGAAAAGACCTTAGGAGAGGTAACTTCATTTATTGCGAAAGGTATACCACCTAAATACACGGAAGAAGCAAGTAAGGACACAATTTGCGTATTGAATCAAAAATGTAATAGGAATTATGAAATATCATATAGCGAATCAAGAATTCATGACTGCGCGCAAAAAAAGGTGCCAGCAGATAAAATGTTGAAAGTAGGCGATGTCCTGATCAATTCGACGGGAACCGGTACCGCTGGAAGAGTTGCACAGATGATGGAAGTTACAGCACCTACAACTATAGATGGACATATGATTCTTCTTAGACCTTCTGAAGAGTTAGATCCTATTTACTATGGGTATGCTTTAAAATCACAACAATTTCAAATAGAGGGACTGGCAGAAGGCTCCACAGGTCAAACTGAAATCAATAGAAGGCGTTTACAAGATGAAGTTATTATTTGTTATCCAAGCGATAAGTCTATTCAGAAAAATATAGGAAATTTCTTGGCAAATATTGATGGAAAAATAAAAACAAATACAGCTATAAATGAGAATTTAGCGGCTTAGATGTCGAGGTCGGAAACATCCAGTTCGCCTGACATGAGCTTAGGTAATAATGTATTGCGAAGTGCTGATAGTTTAATATTTTCCTTTTGATTTAATAGTATCTTTTCGAACAATGGTCTGCACAAGGTGTCGAATTCTTGCGATACATGTTTAGACGGAATTATTACTGGTATTTTGCCAAACTGTGTTTTATTTAAGTTGACAATAGTACTACCACTTTGTCCTAGCTTGTTAACTGATTCTGATAGCGTTTGCATTAATAGGTATGTATAGTATGTTGAAACCCCTTCTTTAGGGACTATTGAGTTTATCTGCTGATTAGTTTGGCTCTCTTCGGATACCAATGTAACTAAACCAGCAGTTCCTATACAACTTACACATACCGAGTTTCGCGGAATAGTTTTCTTAGATTGAGAAGCAACACCAGCGGCAGAAAGATACCGTTCAGTGGAGACTGTATAAACACAGCCATGCATATCAGGAATTGTTATAAATGGAGTGCTACCACCATAGTATTCAGTTTTCTTTGTGGATGGTGTTTTTCCACATATAATTTCAGATCCGAGATCATCGATGCTACCATTTATCCAATCAGCTGGCTTCGTTCCGCCAAAGGGTCCGTAATTAACAAACCATGAACGGTATAAAGCTTGAACTTGCTGAAGTAAATTCTCATTTATAAAACCATGGAGGTATAGTAATGGCAAGACCATTCAGTGCTACTGATGCAAAGCGAATAATTGAACGGCATCAAAACATAATTGAAAAACTGAATAACGCTGTTTCCTCTGTGGAGAAATACCGTACAAAGGTGAAAGAGGCTTCGGATACGTTAGTAGCACAGGAAGTGCTGAAAGTTCTTGCTGATATTCCGATAGAGGAAATCAATCGAGATAAAAGAGGCATTCGGGTAAAGGCATTAAGGGACTATGGTTATAGAACGATAGCTGATATATCAACTGCATCAGTATACTCTATTGCTTCTGTCCATGGAATAAGTGAAGATGCTGCATACTCAATTAAAAGCATCGTAAATGATATTGTTTCCAAGGCAAGGCAAGGAGTAAAAATTAGGCTAAGCACAGATAATCGTTCCAAAGAAGCAACAGCACTTGTGCTTGCATTATCACAATATCGTCGAAGTCAAAAAGTTGCAGATGAATGCAGACAGCTGCTTAATAAAAACAAGCGAACGATCGCTTATGCTGTGGAAGATTTGAATTCTTCCGCAGGTACTCTGAAGTGGCTGCTCTCATCCAAAACGAAAAAGCAAAAGGCTGTGGAGGCATATAACAGCCTAATTGGCCTTATCGATGGCGACTATGGAAGTGAAGCGGAAACTCAAATTTCCAACGCTGATGTAATTGATAGAAGTTCAAATAGCGATGCTTGGCAGGATTTTGTAACGAATTCAGTTCGATTTTTCAATGACCTGGAAGATATCAATCCAGGTGTATTGGGAAATGATGATTCGATGTACGGATTACCAGAGGATCTTGCGCGAGAAGTCCAAGAGGAATGTTTCTTTCCGGATGGACTTCTGTGTGAATTGAGACGTTATCAGGAATGGGGCGTAAAATACGCGCTTCATCAGGAAAGAATCCTTCTTGGCGATGAAATGGGCTTAGGAAAAACAGTTCAAGCTATTGCGACGATGGTGTCTCTTCGGAATACGGGAGGAACGCACTTCGTTGTTGTTTGCCCGGCCAGTGTCATTACAAATTGGTGCCGTGAAATAAGAAAAATGAGCTTGCTTAGTGTCACAAAAATCCATGGTACCGGCCGTAAAGCAGCGCTCCAATCTTGGATCAAGAGCGGGGGAGTTGCGGTTACCACGTATGAAACGACAGCGTATTTTGAATTGCCAGAAGATTTTAAATTTAAGATGTTGGTAGTTGATGAAGCTCATTACATAAAAAATCCAGAAGCAAGAAGAAGCATAAATGTAAAGAATATTAGTATGCACGCAGAGCGTTTGCTATTCATGACAGGTACAGCGTTGGAAAATAAAGTTGAAGAAATGATTTCTCTGATACGTATCCTTCAACCGCGCATTGCATCTCAGATTCAAGGAATGGCATTTATGTCTGCGGCTCCGCAGTTTAGAAAGGCGGTTGCGCCAGTTTATTACCGCAGGAAACGAGAAGATGTTCTTACAGAGTTGCCGGATCTGATTGAAAGCAAAGAGTGGTGTAGTTTATCGCATAATGAAGAGCTCGCTTATGAGCATGCCGTTCTATCAAAAAATTATGCAGAAGCAAGAAGAGTATCTTGGAATGTAGATGATTTAAAGGATTCTTCGAAAGCGTCAAGGCTGTTAGAACTTGTTGAAGAAGCTGAATCTGAAGATCGAAAAGTAATCGTTTTTTCTTTCTTTTTGGATACAATTCGCAAGGTGACGATGTTGCTTGGAAAGCGGTGTACTAATCCAATCAATGGATCTGTTACACCTCAACGCAGGCAGGAAATTATTGATGAATTTGATAAGGCGCCGGCAGGAACTGTTCTTGTGGCTCAAATACAATCCGGGGGAACTGGATTAAATATTCAATCGGCAAGTGTGGTGGTACTCTGTGAACCTCAATTTAAGCCATCCATAGAAAATCAGGCTATTTCAAGAGCGTACCGTATGGGACAGACAAGAAATGTTCTTGTGTATCGCCTTTTATGCGAGGACACAGTTGATGAAAAAATCATGTCAACCTTGGAAAGTAAACAGGCAATATTTGATGCATTTGCTGATAAATCAGTTGCAGCAGCGGAGAGTCAGGAAATCGATGATCGTACTTTCGGAAATATCATCAAAGAAGAAATAGACCGAATTAATGCCAAGTATGGCAATACAAAGTAAAGGGGTGCTGATTAGTATGCCAAGTTTATTTACGGAAGATACATATGAACAAGCCATCATAGAACTGTTTGAAAACATGGGCTATGATCATTTCTATGCTCCGGATTTAGATCGTGATTACAGCAGTCCACTACTGGATGTTGAATTGCGTAATAGTCTGGTTCGTATTAACCGTAGCTTGCCTGTGGATGCTATTGATGAGGCATTGATTAAACTGAAGAATTTTGATACCGGCAGTTTGTTACAGAAGAATATCCTCTTTATGGATTACCTGCAAAATGGCATTACGGTTAAGTTCTTAGTGAGGGGCGAGGAGCAATCATCAATTGTGCGTTTGATTGACTACGAAAACGAAAAGAACAATTCTTTCTATGTGGTAAATCAATTCACATTTCTTGAAAATGGAAATAATCGTCGCCCGGATATTATATTGTTTATTAATGGACTACCACTTGTTCTGATGGAGTTAAAAAGCCCGTCTAAGGATGAAGTTGGAGCAGAAAATGCATATCATCAAATTCGTAATTATATGCAGGATATTCCATCGATCTTTTATTATAATGCTATCTGTGTTATTAGTGATTTGTCCACTAATAAGGCTGGAACTATCACTTCAGGATTAGATCGTTTTATGGAGTGGAAAACAAAAGATGGTAATTATGAAGATACTGCGTATGCGTCTTTTGAGACCTTCTATGAAGGAATGTTTCAAAAGGAACGTTTGCTGGATATTTTGAAGAATTTTATTCTTTTTTCCGGCGGTAGCAATAGTCGTTTTAAAGTACTGGCTGGATACCATCAGTATTTTGCAGTTCGAAAAGCTATCGAAAAGGCAAAAGTGGCAACCAAAACGGATGGTAAAGGTGGAGTATTTTGGCATACACAAGGTTCTGGTAAGTCATTATCAATGGTATTCTATGCACATTTATTGCAGGAAGCACTGGATAGCCCAACGATTGTGGTAATGACAGACCGAATTGATTTAGACGATCAGCTTTATGCCCAGTTTTCACAATGTGCAGATTTCTTGCGACAGACACCGGTACAAGCTGAAAGCAAGGAGAATTTAAAGGCGCTTCTTGATGGCAGAAATGCAAACGGAATTATATTTACCACAATGTTTAAGTTCGAGCGTGGCGAGAAAGCCCTCTCGGAACGAAGAAATATTGTAGTTATGGCTGATGAGGCTCATCGCGGTCAGTATGGATTCGATGAGAAAATTGTCGTGTCAGAAAATAAAAACGGTGAAAAGGAAGCCCGTACTGTAATTGGTAATGCACGAGTTATTCACGATGCATTGCCAAATGCTACATTCATTGGGTTTACGGGAACACCAATCTCTGCAAAGGATAGAAATACCAGAGAAGTTTTTGGCGATTATATTGATGTCTATGATATGACGCAGGCTGTGGAAGATGGGGCAACAAGACCGGTTTATTATGAGAGTCGTGTTGTGCATCTGAAACTGGATGAAAATACATTAACCTTGATTGATTCTACTTATGATATTTTGGAACAGCAGTCTGATGCACAAACGATTGAGAAAAGTAAAAAAATGCTGGGGCAGATGGAAAGCGTTCTTGGAGCAGATTCGACCATTGCATCTCTTTGTAATGATATTGTAAACCACTATGAAAAATATAGAGCGAATCTATTAACAGGAAAGGCGATGATTGTAGCATATTCTCGTCCGATTGCAATGAAGATTTATCGACGGATTTTGGAGATGCGTCCAGACTGGACAGAAAAAATTGGTGTAGTTATGACAGGCAGCAACAATGATCCGGAGGAATGGAAGGAAATCATTGGAACAAAAGCGCACAAAGAGGAACTGGCTAGAAAGTTCAAAGACAATAATGATCCAATGAAGATTGCGATTGTCGTTGATATGTGGCTTACAGGTTTTGACGTTCCTTCCCTAGCCACAATGTATATATATAAGCCAATGCACGGATATAATTTGATGCAGGCAATTGCACGTGTGAACCGTGTATTCAAGGACAAAGAAGGTGGATTAATTGTCGATTATGTTGGAATTGCTTCTGCATTGAAAGCTGCAATGAAAGAATATACGAAGCGTGATCAATCCAAATATGGTGATATGAATATTACCAGAATGGCATATCCAAAGTTTCAGGAAAAGCTGCAAGTCTGTAAAGATATACTGCATGGATTTGATTTTAGTGGATTTATTGGCGGCTCACCACTTATGATGGCTCAACTTATTACCGGTGGCGCAAATTTTATTTTGGATGCAAGAGTACCTGAAAGAAAAGATATGTTCTTGAAGGAAGCTATGCTGTTAAAACAGTCACATTCCCTTTGCTCCAGCATGACAACTGAACAAGAAAGACATGAAGCGGCTTATATGGAAGCTGTCCGTTCAACGGTTATTAAGATTACCTACGGAGGAACCGCAGGGAAGAACCTGTCGCTTAAAGAAATCAATGACCAGATTAATGAATTGTTGAAAGCGGCAGTACAAAGTGAAGGAGTTATAAACCTTTTTGATAGTAGCAAAACCGGTGGTGAACAGTTTAGCTTGTTTGATCCTGCAGTTTTGGATGAGATATCCAAAATGAAAGAAAAGAATATTGCGGTTGAGATTTTGAAGAAACTGATGGCTGAACAGGTATCTTTATATAAGAGAACTAATGTGGTACAATCGCAGAAATTCTCAGAAAAGATAGCACAATTAATGAATTCTTACTATAATGGCTTAATTACAAATGAAGAAGTTATTAAAGAATTGCTGAAGACTGCGCAGGAGATTGCTGAACTTTATAAAAATGGAGAAAAACTGGGACTGTCGCAAGAAGAACTTGCATTCTATGATGCAATCACAAAACCTGAGCATATCAAAGATTTTTACAAGAACGACGAATTGATTGCTCTTACAAAAGAGCTTACCGAAATGCTTCGCAAGAACCGCACTATTGATTGGCAGAAAAAGGAAACTGCCAGAGCACAGATGCGAAAGATGGTTAAGCGACTTCTGAAAAAGTATAAATATCCACCGGAAGACTATGATTACGCTATCAACACAGTGATTAGCCAGTGCGAACTTTGGACAGATAATGTGGAACCTCGTAAAGAGGAAAAACTCTATCAATTTATGCCAGAAAGAGAACTGCCGAAGGTGGCGGAAGAAAAAGCACCATACAGTGTTGATTGAACACCTTATTTTTTACAAAGGAGGTCCCCTATGTCCCACCCCATCCAATCCGAAGCCCATCTCACGACCTTTGAAGCCATCAGCATGATCGTTGGCAACAGCATCGGCACCGGCATCATCGCCGTTCCGTATCTTGCCACGAAGAACAGCATGCTGGATGTCGTGTGGATGGTATTGATCGCCTATTGTGTGAACGTGATCCTGCACCTGATCATTGCTGAGCTGTCTTACAATAACGGTGGCGTCCAGCTGGTGAAAAGTTTTGAAGGAGAGCTGTTTCATGGGAAAATGAAGCAGATCTTCAGCTGGAGTGTATTTATTGTCTATGGGCTGGCAATTATGATCGGTGTCAGCGGCAATATCAATGGCGGAGCACAGATTTTTGTGAACTGGTTCGGAATGCCTTTCGTGGCGGCGCAGGTTTTGTACTATGTGATCGCCGGAGTTGTGGTGTTTATCGGCATGAAAGCAGTAGGCATCGCACAGAAGTACGCAGTCATTGTCCTCATGGGAATTGTGGCAGTGATGACGGTAGGCACATTTATGCATCCGCTGAATTCTTTGCAACGGGCGCAGTTCCACTGGAACAATCTGCTGGCACTGTACAGTATGGTGGTATTCGCCACTTCCGCCAATCAGGCAGTGATCCAGGTGGTGAAAGGTCTGGATGGCAACGCGAAACAGATACGCCGCTCCATTTTCATCGGTTTTGGGCTTTCCTCAGTGTTTGTTCTGATCGTAACGGGCACGGTTCTCCTGGGAACCAAGGGAGCGCTGGAAAAAGAACTGGCATACATGCAGTTGGGAGAAAGTATCGGTACCTGGGCAATGATCCTGGCAGGTGTATTTTCCCTGTTTGCTTTACTTACCACGTTCTGGAGCAATACTCTCGCCCTCCGCGATGTGGTTCATGAGCAGATCGGCAGCGGCAACCGCATCAGCTGGCTGATCGCCACAGTCCCCTGCATCCTGTTTGCTGTGTTTGGCGTGAACAGCTTTATCGTTCTGACCCGGATCATGAGTGGCGTTGTGGTACTGGTGAGCATCATGCTGGTGCTGACCTATGGAAAGTCCAGGAAAAAAGCCGGCAGCAGTCCTATCTGCGGTGTGATTGGCACGGTACCGTTTCAGGTGCTGATGGTGCTGTCTACGCTGCTGTCTGCAATCGGTGCATTGATTCCGTTGAGCTGATTTCAAAAAAACTCAAATACAATAGTGAAACAGATTAAGTGACAGAAAAGAGATTCCTATGTATACTTCTCAAAATTTTCAAATTCGGGACGAAGAGACTTTTTCCATTTGCATCCCAACAGACAGAGATTATAAAATATTACAACTGACAGACCTGCACCTTGGTTTCGGCATGTTTTCCGGGAAAAAGGACAGACTGGCGCTGGCAGCGGTGACGGAGCTGATCCGCCGGACGGGACCGGATCTGATCGTCCTGACCGGGGATTCCGTGTTCCCGTTTTTCCCCAAAAGCGGGACGATGAATAATAGAAAACAGGCACAAAGGCTGTTAGCGTTTCTGGATGGTTTTCAGATCCCCTATACGTTTGTCTTCGGTAATCATGACTGTGAGATGGGTTCCGCCTGCAATAAGGAGCAGCTGGCGGAGATTTTTGCAATGGGAAAATACGCTGTTTTTACCAAAGGAAGATATGAGCACAGTCCTCAAAATCCCATTGCAGGCGTTGGAAATTTTGTATTGGATCTGATCGATGGAGAAGGCAGGATTCTCCTGCCGCTCATCCACCTGGACTCTAACATGTACGGCGACGGCTGGTTTTTCAGTGGTTTCGACTGCATTCATGAGGACCAGACGGACTGGTGCATGCAGAAGTTGAACGAGAGAAAAGTACCGGCTATGGCATTTTTCCATATGCCGCCCGCGGAGTTCAAGGAAGCCTACGAGAAGATGAAATTAGGTGATCACAGTGTGAGCTATGAACACGGCAGTATCGGAGAAAAGAATGAGTATTTCGGAATATCGAACCGACCACCTCATTTTTTCGAAAAATCGGTGGATAACGGCTGGTTAAAATGGATCTTCTGTGGACACGATCATCTGAATACGTTGTCACTGACCTATAAAGGTATCCGTATGACTTACGGAATGTCCATTGATTATCTGGGATATTCCGGCATCGCGAAGCAATATATCCAGCGGGGAGCAACGCTGATCACACGTAAGACAGACGGGAACATAGATATCACTATGGTACCGTTGACAGCAGTTGTTTCGACACGAGTAAGGGGAGCCTGATGAAAGGCTCCCCCGATTTGTACGAGAATTATTAGTAATTGATACCGCTGATGCCGAGTACTCCGTTCTGAACATTGAAGGTGATGTTAGGACCGTCACCGGTGCTGTAAAGGGTGAAGCCTGCCATACTTGGGCTTAATTCGGACAGATCAGCATTAGCCATAGAGTCTTTCAGCTCAGGGGTGAAGATTTTGTCTGCACCTAAGGCAATCAGGTCTTCCCTGGTTTCGATCACACTGCCATCGCCCAGAGCAACATAGACCGGATAATTGACCAGATCAGCAAGAGCATCCAGATCTTCAGCGGCTACGGCATCCTGGATCTTTTTAGCGAAAGCGGTAGCATCCTCTGTGGGAACAGCAAAGTTGTCTTCATAGGCTCCTTCTGCCGTAGAGGTGCTTTCGGTGGATGCGGTTTCAGAAGAGGCTTCTGTATTGCTTTCTGTAACCTGGCTTTCGGAAGCTACGGTGCTTTCAGTAGAGGCAGCAGCTCCGTTTCCGTCACTGCCGCAGGCAGCAAAAGATAATACCATAACAGTAGTTAAAAGTGCACAGATAAATTTGTTTTTCATAATAAAACTCCTTTCGTAATAAAACCATTTCTTACAGGTTTCTGATGATTAGACTGTACAGTCTTCAGAAAAGTTGCATAAGAAATAAATTTTTTTCAAAAAAATATCAAAAACTCAATTGCCAAAGTAAATTCCGGCCGTTCCATCCCCAAAGCTGAAGTTACTT
>OMAO01000371.1_pt1 | contig 26235 bp, 19 predicted proteins | sample 1644641 | NCBI WGS metagenome assembly OMAO01 (sample SAMEA103958120, study PRJEB25191) | human gut metagenome | biome: human-associated habitat [ENVO:00009003]; feature: intestine environment [ENVO:2100002]; material: feces | place: Germany | collected 2013/2015
AGACAACGAGGATCTTATGGCTTATGCTCACAAGGTCGTTGATGCCCTTGATGCCATCGACGTTCGTGTAGAGCTTGATGACAGAGCAGAGAAGCTTGGTTATCGTATGCGTGAGGGTCAGGTTCAGAAGGTTCCATACCTTCTCGTAATCGGATTCAATGAGGCTGAGAACGGAACAGTATCATACAGACTTCACGGTGAGGCTGACACAACAGTTCTTCCACTTGACGAGTTCGTACAGAAGATCGACACAGAGATCAAGACAATGGCTCACAAGTAGGAGTAAAAATTTTACACCACAGGTTCACTTACCCTGTCCGAAAGGACAGGGTATTATTTTTTTGTCAATAAATGCTTAATGTGAGGAGGCACAGGATATGAGACAGGGATATAAGTTTATACGTGAGAGTGGCTGCGAGCATGACGATGATTATCTCAGTCATCTTTTTAACGATATTTTCTGCTGGACGAATGGCACATATAAGCTCTGCTATTTTCGACCGGATATGGAGACCGTGAACGGAGATAATATACTCGACATTGAGAATGGTGAGAATAAAATACTGTCATTTGACTATTATATGCAGCTCCTTGTAAGCAAGAGAAATGACTCGGAAAATACAGAAAAGGATAAGGCTGAAGATAACGAAGAAAACGATAGAGAGGTGTGGGAGACTCTGATAAATGCGGCGGCATATGACTTCCCAAATGTCAGGCAGCTCAAGGCGGATATACAGACCATCCTGGACTCCGATATGGAAGATGCCCAGATCGTGAGGAATAATAGCGGAGAGCCGTACGAAAAAGTGCTGTGTCTTGGGACGGAGGGGACACATGTGGAGGATGGATATGTTCTCAGAAGGATAAAGAGATACCCGGAGTGTGACAAGCCGGATCGGTATGAGCTGGAGATAGGAACAAATTGTGGGGCAGTTCCTGACAGTGCACATTTTTACCGTCTGATCGATCTGGACAGGGAGGATATCCGATGTCTGTATACATGCGTTACGAGATTCATAGAAAATGCGGAAGATTTATACAATCTGCGACTGAAACTTCGCCAGGATAGAGAAAAGCATAACAAGAAAATTGACGGCGAAGTCCTGATGTGCATGGAGAACAGCTTTGAGCTTGTCACCGAAGGCGAAGAGCTGACCGGTATCGAATATTGGGATTTTAGAGGCGAAAAGCTGACAAAGGAATATAATGCGAGGGTATGGTCTATAGATGGCGATGCTGGCAGTATTGACCTGGGAAGTGGTGAAATGCTGTATATGGATCAGATATATTCCATAGATAAAAAAAGCCCCACCGAGGAAATGTTGTGCATGGGTGTGGAGGAGATAGCCGAGGATTTCTGTGACAGCATACTTGTGAAGACAGTGACGATGCTGGATGATTTCGGAACCATGGAGGTATATGATCTCTATGAAAAATATGGTGAATACATAGATAACAGGTATTATATGTACCGTGAGGAACACGGATTTGAGATGCCGGAAGATGTGTTCCCTGGGGAAGGCGTGAAGCCGTATGTTGAGGAGGTCATACGGCTGTTGAAGTCAAAAGTATAAAAAATATAACAAAAGCATGTATATATGATTTAAATGCAATAGTTATCTGCCGCCTCAGGTCTTTCTGCCACAAGGTCAGCGATGGTGGTGGTGTCTACCACGTCCCGGATCGCTTTGTCCAGTCTGCGCCAGAGACCTATGGTGGAGCATCTTGCCTCGCGGTCGCACTGGAATTCATCTGCATCAAGGCACGCAACAGGAGATATGCCGCCCTCAGTGAGCCTTAAAACCATTCCAACAGTTATGTCCTCCGGTGCTTTCCTTAGAAGATAGCCTCCCTGCGGTCCTCTGGTGCTCTTCACCAGCCCGCCGGAGTTCAGCACAGAAGTGATCTGCTCAAGGTATTTCTCGGATATTTCCTCCTGTGCGGCAACATCCTTGATGCTCACTGGCTTGCCGTCTGTCCTCGATGCTATATTTATAAGAAAACGCAGAGCGTAACGTCCTTTTGTGGATATTTTCATAATATAAACCTCCCAAATGCCTGTATTTACTGATGATTTTACATCATTTACATGTCTATTATAACATCTGAAAAAAAACAATCAAGATAATTCATAAAAAACCTATTGACAAAGTGGGAATTAGGCTGTAATATACAGCTATACTTAATTCATAGTTTACGAGTAGGAATTATGTGAAAAGCAAAAATAATCACAGAAATGATACGATCAAGTCAAAGTTCAAAGACGAAAATCGAGAAAGAGGTGTTGATATGCTGGGAAGGACATTTAAACCACAGTACCTTAATGAAGATAGACGAATGTGTTGCATAGAAGTCATGTGTTGCTGCTGTTAAATCAAACACAGAACAAATAATCATGACACAGATATAAATAACAGATCATACATAATAGACAGAGAATAATAAAGAAGAGTATAATGCCACATGAGCTCATATACATGACAAGATGAATGGGCAGGTGCGCATGACAGATAAAATATTTGAATTTAAGGAGAATAAGATCATGGCAAAGAAGACAAGAGCAGAGAGAAATTTAAAGTTTGAGACATTACAGTTACACGTAGGACAGGAGACAGCAGACCCAGTTACGGATGCAAGAGCGGTACCAATCTACCAGACATCGTCATTCGTATTTCACAACTCACAGCATGCAGCTGACAGATTTGCACTCAAGGATGCCGGCAACATCTACGGAAGACTTACAAACCCAACAGAGGATGTATTCGAGAGAAGAATCGCAGCCCTCGAGGGTGGCGTTGCAGCATTGGCAGTTGGCTCAGGCGCAGCAGCAGTTACATATACAATTCAGAACCTTGCACTTGCAGGAGACCACATTGTAGCAGCAAAGAATATCTACGGCGGAACATACAATCTCCTTGCACATACACTCAAGGATTACAATGTAGATACAACATTCGTTGATCCACTTGATCCACAGGCATTTGAGGATGCTATCCAGGAGAACACAAAGGCCCTCTACATTGAGGTCCTTGGAAATCCTAACTCAGAGGTTTCAGATATCGAGACAATTGCAAAGATCGCTCACGCACACAAGATTCCGCTTGTTATCGACAGCACATTTGCAACACCATACCTTGTAAGACCTATCGAGTACGGTGCGGACATCGTAGTTCACTCAGCTACAAAGTTCATTGGTGGACACGGAACAACTATCGGTGGTGTCATCATCGACAGCGGTAACTTCGACTGGAAGGCATCAGGCAAGTTCCCACAGCTCACTGAGCCAAATGAGAGCTACCACGGTGTAAGCTTTGTAGACGCAGCAGGTCCTGCAGCATTTGTCACAAGAATCAGAGCTATCCTTCTCCGTGACACAGGTGCTACGATCTCACCAATACACTCATGGATATTCCTTCAGGGACTCGAGACACTGTCACTCCGTGTTGAGAGACATGTATCAAATGCACTCAAGGTAGTTGAGTACCTGAACAACCATCCACTTGTTGAGAAGGTAAATCACCCTTCAGTATCCACAGATCCTGAGCAGCAGAGACTGTACAAGAAGTACTTCCCTAACGGCGGTGGTTCGATCTTCACATTTGAGATCAAGGGCGATGCAGAGACAGCCAAGAAGTTCATTGACAACCTGGAGATATTCTCACTTCTTGCAAATGTCGCTGATGTTAAGTCACTGGCTATCCACCCGGCATCAACAACTCACTCAGAGTTGAATGAGGCTGAGCTTATCGATCAGGGAATCAAGCAGAACACGATCAGACTTTCAATCGGTACTGAGAACATAGACGATATCATCGAGGATCTTGACGAGGCATTCAAGGCAATTCAGGAGTAATCGATATAAATAATGAATATACGACGGCGCTGGCTTTGGATGACATTTTGAATGACATGTTGAAGCCCAGCGTCGTTTAAAACAGACGGACAATGAGTAGAATATAAGAGAAGACTACAAATAGTGAACATAATAAATATCAGGAAAGGTAATGGTACGATAATATGAGTAATATATATAAGAGCGCAGCAGAGCTTATAGGTAAGACTCCACTTCTGGAGCTTTCAAACATAGAGAAGAAGAATGATCTCAAGGCAAATATCCTTGCGAAGCTGGAGTACTTTAACCCAGCAGGAAGCGTTAAGGACAGGATTGCATTCCAGATGATCGAGGATGCGGAGAAGGACGGCACACTTAAGCCGGGCGCAACCATCATCGAGCCTACATCAGGTAACACAGGTATCGGTCTTGCATCCATAGCAACAGCCAAGGGTTACAAGGCGATCATCGTTATGCCTGAGACCATGAGCGTTGAGAGACGTAACATCATCAAGGCATACGGTGCAGAGATAGTTCTTACAGACGGAACAAAGGGAATGAAGGGAGCCATCGCAAAGGCTGATGAGCTTTCAAAGGAGATCCCTGGCAGCTTTGTAGCTGGCCAGTTCGTAAATCCATCCAATCCAAAGGCACACAGACTCACAACTGGTCCTGAGATCTGGGAGGACACAGACGGCAAGGTAGATGTATTTGTAGCCGGAATCGGAACAGGCGGAACTATCACAGGTGTTGGCGAGTATCTGAAGGAGAAGAATCCAGATGTAAAGGTCATCGCCGTTGAGCCTGCCACATCACCAGTCCTCTCAAAGGGCGTTTCAGGAGCACACAAGATTCAGGGAATCGGTGCAGGATTTGTTCCTGACACACTTAACACAAAGGTATATGCCGAGATCATCGCCGTTGAGAATGATGACGCATTTGCAGCAGCAAAGGAGATCGCATCAGCAGAGGGAATCCTCGTAGGAATCTCATCAGGTGCAGCTTACTTTGCAGCAAAGCAGATCGCAGAGCGCCCTGAGTATGCAGGCAAGAACATCGTAGTTCTTCTTCCAGACAGTGGAGACAGATATTACTCAACTCCGTTATTCGGCTAAATGGATATAAAGTAATTGCTGTGATATAGAATTTATACTAATGTAGCCCCGCCGCATTGGGATGATGCGGTGGGGTTTTGTGTGCAAAAATGTTGTATGATAATATACAAACAATGTAGTTCAAGTTATTGGAAACAAGTTCAAAACATGATATAATTGAACTTAAAAATATGGGATGAACTTGTAAGGAGATTTTTATGAGAAAGTTTAATTATAAGAATTTAGCTGAAAAATGCTGGGATAATGATATACTGCTTTTATGCTCAAGAATTCATGAGAGTAAGGGAAGGCAGGAGCTTTTTGTACGCCAGAAACCTGCACAACTTGAACGTTTGGTTGAAATATCCAAAATCCAAAGTACTGAGGCTTCCAATAGGATTGAAGGAATTGTCACAACAAGTACACGAATTAAGAAGTTGTTTGAGGAAAAGACAACTCCAAAGAACAGGGATGAAAAAGAGATTCTTGGTTATAGAGATGTGCTTAATACGATTCATGAAAGCCATGATTATATTGATGTAAGTCCAAATCACATTTTGCAGCTACATAGGGATTTGCTAAAGCATGCAGGAATAACTTATGGTGGCAGTTTTAAGAGTGTACAAAATTATATAAAGGAAACAAAGCCAGATGGGACGGAAGTGATAAGATTTATGCCGCTTGCACCATACGAGACGCCTGAGGCAATAGGACTGATATGTAAAAGTTACTGTGAAACCATTGCCTTAGAGATAGTGGATCCGCTTATTTTAATTCCGGCATTTATTTGTGACTTTCTGTGTATTCACCCATTTAATGATGGCAATGGAAGAATGAGTAGATTACTCACGTTACTTTTACTATATAAGAGCGGATATGAAGTTGGAAAATATATTAGTATTGAGAGACAAATAGAGAAGACTAAGGATGTTTATTATGATGTACTCCAGGAAATAGATCGTGGATGGCATGAAGAAATGAATGATCCGACACCGTTTATCAAGTATATGCTCCAGATGGTTCTTGCTTGTTATAAGGAATTTGAAGAGCGTGTAGGTATTATGGATGATGTGGGAGTAAAGAGTTCCACATATGATATAGTTAAGTCTTATGTTGATAATAAGCTTGGCAAGTTCACTGCTGCTGACGTGCTTGCAAATTGTCCTAGTGTTGGACGTACTTCTGTGTTTAATGCTCTTAAAAAATTAACTAGTGAGGGGTATGTTGAAAAACATGGGGAGAGACAAAAAGCTTTTTATGTAAAGAAAATGACCGGCCAATGGTAGTGTAAGAAAATATTTGTGGGGAGAACATACAAATGATGTGGGCATTTATTTTTATATTTATGTTTGCGGCGTTCATAGCCGCATGTATATATCTTATCACAAGGGTCAGAAAAATTGCATTGGTAGATAAGCTGGCGAAGGACAGAAAGTGGCTTAGCATTCTTATCAGCGCGCTGACCTGTGTTGTCTTCATAGTAGTTTTAAGTCTGGCTATGGGGTATATCAACGCAATCATAGTCACGATCTACATGATATTGTTCTGGCTTGTCTGTGAGTTCGCATTCTGGCTGGTGGGTAAGGTGAAGAACAGAATGAAATCAACGGCGGGTGAGACAACTGAGAGCAATATAATTAAGAACAATGCAGAGAGCAGCGTAAAACCTAAAAAAAGAAAGATATATTATGCAGGTGTGACCGCTATAATCATTACAATCGTATACATGTCGTGGGGCTGGTATCAGGCTCATAACGTGTGGCAGAAGGACTACACGATACATACCGACAAAGCGGTCGGCAGTATAAAGCTTGCGCTTATCGCAGATTCCCACACGGGAACAACATTTGACGGTGAGGGATTTGCAGAGCATGTGAAGGCGATACAGGCACAGGATCCTGATGCTGTGCTGATAGCAGGCGATTTTGTGGATGATGATACGAGCCTTATTGATATGAAGAAGTGTTGCGAGGCGCTTGGAACCCTGGACACTAAGTACGGCGTATATTATGTGTTTGGCAATCACGACAAGGGGTATTACGCATCCGAGCGCAGGGGTTATGATGGAGATGATATCATAGCTGAGCTTGAGAAGAATGGAGTTGCAGTACTTCAGGACGAGACTGTGCTGCTGGGCGACAGCTTTTACATAATAGGCAGACAGGATCTGTCCGAGGTGACGGACCGCGGCGGCAGCAGAGCTGACATAGAGGATCTGGTGAAGGATCTTGACGATGACAAATATCAGATAGTCATGGATCACCAGCCTGCGGATTATGCAAATGAGAAGGCGTCGGGAGTTGATCTTGTACTTTCGGGACATACTCATGGTGGTCAGCTGTTTCTCATAAAACTGTTTCAGGAGATAACAGGCATGGGAGGAAATGACCAGATATATGGTCTGGAGAATATAGATGGCTCGGATTTCATCGTGACATCAGGAATATCTGATTGGGCGATCAAGTTCAAGACGGGGTGCAGGTCAGAGTATGTGATAATAGATATTCAAGGGAAGTGATCTACAAATATCAATCTTGCAGAAACGATGAAATCATAGTCATTGAATAGGATAAATATGAAAAGTATGTGAAACATACCATAAAGGGGTTGCACATGGAGTCCACTCCAGTGCTATAGTTAAGATATCTTAATTAGCTGTAATTGTCAGAATAGAAATATGACAGTTGCAGCTTGTTTGGATATCTTATTTTTATGTCTGAATGGGCTCTAAGTTTAATGTGTGTGGTAAAAATCACAGTAAGACAAAATAAAATGGAGCATGGTTCAGGAAAGGACATATACATTATGGGAAAAAAACTTGATATGCTAGTGGAATTTTTTAAGGCAGAGGATCTGATAGTTGGCATGCAGACATGGGCGAATACCTTGCCTGTAAAGTGGCTATGTTCAGGCAGTGTGATACGGTAATAATCAACAGGGATACCAACATGTATGACCGTGTGCGGGAGTCAGTTCCGGAAGGCGTGAAGGTGATTCTGTTTGGACAGAAACAGTATGATCATGACCCGGCAGATGCCAGGATAGGAAATGTGCAGATGGGAATGTCTGGACTTACATTTGAGCTTTCCTACAGAGGAAGAACTGATACTATACATACAAACCTGGTTGGAAAATTTAACGCTGAGAATATAACGGCTGCAGCACTGGCTGCTCTTGAGCTGGGGGTGGATATTGATACAGTTAAGAGTTCGGTTAAGGAGCTTTTTATCCCAGGACGATTGAATTTTGTTGAGGCGAATGGAAGACACGTTATCATAGATTATGCGCACAATCATATGAGCTATAGCAGTCTTTTCCGGACCATCAGAAGTATATATCCAATTGACAGACTTACGGCATTGGTTGGTGCTGTGGGAGACAAGGCATTTGGCAGAAGGCGGGAGGCTGGGCAGATGACAAATGTATATGCAGACCGGGTGGTGATAACAGAGCAGGATTCAGGCAGTGAGCATCCGGCGAAGATTGGCAGTGAGATAGCCAGATATGTGCATAAACTATGTAAGATAGTGCCAAGACGTGAGGCTGCGATCAGGTATATACTTGATAAGTCTGATCCTGGAGATGTGATCGTTCTCACAGGAAAGGGAGCTGAGAAAACACTGCGTGTTGGAAGAAATTCCGTGAGACCGTATGCCGGCGATCTGGAGATAGTGAAAGCGTGGCTTCGTACAGATATGACAATAGATGCAAAATAAAGCTGATTATGCTTGTATTTTTTTCGTTAGATTGTTAATCTATTGTACGAAACAGGAGATCAGCCGCCACGGCAGCAGCTGATTGCCGGTGCATTTAAGATAGTGGGCAGATTGGGATAAGACTGATCTGAATGAATTGATATTAGGGGAAAAGGGATATAAGACTATGAAAAAACTATCAGATAGACAGAAAACACTTATAAAATGGTTGTGTGTGCTGGTGCTGGTCGGACTTATCATATATGTGTTCCGTGACATGGCAGGTCCTATAATGTCGCAGCTTGTAAAGACAAGTCCTGTGGTCGTGGCAGCTATTCTCGGAGCGACGCTTTTATACGGAGTGATAGAGAGCTGCATAACGTTTATCCTCATGCGACAGGTGGAGAACAATATGACATTTTTCGATGCAAATATTATGACGTATTTTGTGTCATTTTACAGGGTGTCAACGCTTGGAAGCGGTACCATAGTGGCATCCACATTGTTCATGAAACATTGTGGCATACAGCCGTCGAAAGCGCTAGGTCTGTACTCTATTGATTATGCGATACACAAAATGACCATATGCGTTATGGCGGTGGCATTGTTTCTTGCAAACAGAGAATATATGCTTGGAGTATTCGGCAAATACAGTTCATATGTTGTCCTTGGAGTTATAGCTACCATACTCATAACGATGGCGATAGTGCTCTTTGCGTGCTGGCCACCGTTTCACAGATTTCTCAGATGGCTTCTCGAAAAAGCTAATGCTTTGTTTAAAGGGCGATTTGCAAAGCTGATTGACAGTTTAAGTGAGCAGACAGCTATGATGGAGGATGCCACCAGGGTTGTACTTAAGAAACCGTGGCTTATAGTGGTAGTCATGCTGCTTGATATATGCAAGTTCGCATGCTGGTTTGCCATACCTTATATAGTGTGTCACAACCTGTGTGATATGAATATTGTCACGTCAATAGGTATAACAGCCATGAGTGTCATGCTGGCGGCAGTCATTCCTATGCCGGGCGGGATCGGGTCAAGTGAGCTTGTTATGACAGCGATCTATTCGGGACTTGTTGGTTCTGCTGCAGCCGGAGCCATGGCACTTCTCTATAGATTTGCCACATTCATGTTCCCATTTATCATAGGCGCATTTACAGCCATATTCTTCAAGAGGTTTAAGAGATATAAGGCGGCACAGAATGAAAAACAGGGAATCTAGTATGGCGGATACAGACTCATAGCTGAACCGTTAAATGAGTTTATAAAGAACCGATATATATCAATGGTTAGCAAGATGCGTGGCAGGTGATATATATCGGCTGGTGAAGGGAAAAGATACATATGAAGAACATAGTCGCGGGCATATTGGCCCACGTTGATTCAGGCAAGACCACACTCTCCGAGGCGATGCTATACCAGACTGGACGTATCAGAAAGCTTGGACGTGTGGATCATCAGGATACATACCTTGATACAGACAGTCAGGAAAAGGATAGGGGAATCACGATATTTTCCAAGCAGGCGGAGCTTACCTATGGTGATATGCATATAGCACTGCTTGACACTCCAGGACATGTGGATTTCGGAACGGAGATGGAGAGGACTCTTCAGGTCCTCGATTATGCAGTTTTGGTAATCAATGGCATGGACGGAGTGCAGAGCCACACGGAGACGCTGTGGAAACTGCTTGAGAGATATGAGATTCCTGTATTTATATTTGTAAATAAGATGGACATGACGGGGTATGACAGGGGGTATCTCATGGACAATATCAGACACAGACTGAGCGATGGCTGTGTCGATTTTTTATGTGAAGATGCTGGTGAACACATAGCCGTGTGCGATGAGAACATGCTAGAGAGATTCCTCGAGACCGGGGAAAACCGGGAAGATGACATAGCTAAGGCTGTGGCAGACAGAAAGCTGTTTCCGTGTTATTTTGGCTCAGCGCTTAAAAATGATGGTGTGGCTGAGCTGCTGGATGGAATGAACAGATATGTGACAGAGCCTCGGCGAAGGGATGAATTTGGAGCCAGGGTATTTAAAATCGGCCGTGATGACAAAGGAGAGAGGCTGACCTATATGAAGATCACAGGGGGAACCCTGAGACTAAAGGATGTACTCACGCTTACAGGCAGACAAGGCGAGGAAACACTTGAAAAGGTAAATCAGATAAGGGTATACTCCGGTGCAAAGTATGACATGGTGGATCATGTCACTGCGGGCTGTGTATGTGCTGTTCCGGGACTGGTGAATACCTACGGCAGACAGGGAATCGGTGCCTGCCCGGATGGAGAGCTCCCAAGTCTGGAGCCGGTTCTCAGCTATAAGGTTATGTACCCGACTGATGTGGATGCGGTCACGATGGTGTCAAAGCTCAGACAGCTTGAGGAAGAGGATCCATTGCTACAGGTGCAGTGGAATGAGGCAGCCGGTGAGATATACATCAAGGTCATGGGACAAGTGCAGCTGGAGGTCGTGGCGCAGATGGTAAGAGACAGATTTGGCATAGCCATCACGTACGGTCAGGGCAGGATAACATACAAGGAGACGATCGCAGCTCCGGTCATGGGAGTGGGACATTTTGAACCGCTCAGACACTATGCTGAAGTACATTTGCTGCTTGAACCTATGGAGAATGGCAGCGGTATGTGCTTTGACAGCATTTGCAGTGAGGATGTGCTGGACAAGAACTGGCAGAGATTGATCCTGACTCATCTACAGGAAAGGGAATTCAGAGGGGTGCTGACGGGATCCCCAATCACGGATATGAAGATAACTATCACCGCAGGCAGGGCACATCAGAAACACACTGAGGGCGGAGATTTCAGGCAGGCGACATACAGGGCTGTGAGACAGGGACTTATGATGGCGGAAAGTGTCTTGCTTGAACCTGTGTATGCATTTAAAATAGAGGTGCCGCAGGAGTATGCGGGCAGAGTGCTTGCTGACATAGTGAAGATGAGCGGCAGCATGGACGGACAGGAGATCGCAGGCGAGACAACGGTTATCACTGGACATGCTCCGGTATACACTATGAGAGAGTATTACAGTGAGCTCACGGCATTTTCCAGAGGTACAGGCAGGCTTCAGGTGGATATAGACGGCTATCAGCCATGCCACAACACCGAAGAGGTTCTGGCTGAGAGACATTATGATCCTGAGCTTGACAGGTTTAATCCATCATCATCGGTATTCTGTGCCCATGGTGCAGGTTATCTAGTCGACTGGTACGATGTGTATGAGAACATGCATGTGAAGGAGGATCCGGGATTTGAGATCTCAGGTCAGCTGGGGTATACAGAGGATGGCGATGTTACGGATATTCCTGTGAACAGGCCGGGAAAGAGCGTGTCGGATATGTCCATCACGGACGAGGAACTCAGCGAGATATTTGCAAGGACATTTGGCGGAGATTACAAGGATAAGGATGTGGCACTGAACGGAAGATTTAGGAGAACTACATCTGAGTATAAGGTAAATGGAACTTCCGGCAGAGGAAGTGATGGCACAGCCGGCGGCGCGTCTGCTGGTACGGCAGGAGATTCTTCAAATTCGGGATATCGTGGAAATGGACAGTATAATAAGAGTCAGTCCAGAGACAGACAGCCCGGGAATGGGCCTGTCGTGGGCAGCAGGCCAGCCGACAGAGGGATAGCAACACCTGGAGCATTCAAGCGCAGAAAGAGTGGCGAGGACTATGTCATAGTGGATGGCTACAACGTCATATTTGCGTGGGATACACTTCGGGAACTGTCGGAGCACAACATAGACTCCGCGAGAGGAAAACTCATGGATATCCTGTCGAACTATCAGGGATATATGAACTGTCATCTGATAGTGGTATTTGACGGCTACAAGGTGAAGGACAACAAGGGGGAGAGATTTCCTTATGACGATATAGAGGTTGTGTACACAAAAGAGGGCGAGACCGCTGATGCGCACATAGAAAAGCTCACACATGAGCTTGCGAGAAAGCACAAGGTCACTGTGGTCACATCGGACGGACTGGAGCAGATAGTCACCATGGGGCAGGGCGCGATCCGCATGTCCTCACGGGACTTCAAGGCAGAGGTTGAGAGGGTGAATGAACATCTGAGAGAGAATTATCTGAAAAACGATTGAGAAAATTTGATTAAAACAATTAAGCTGAACTATTTGATTCTGGCTTATTTGATAGATACTTAAAAGGAAGAAGGTTAAAAGGTTTGTCAGGGCAAAATTGCCCGACGGACCATACATAATTACGGAGAACAGCGAGGCTTAACAGTGTATATAAACCAAGCTGATGGGTATGCCTTCGCAGGGGCATTTGAGCCCGCCGGTCCTTAGATGGTGCGCTAAGCAGCATCTTAGTACCGCTGCAGGGCGAAATGAGCGGGAGCGTCCCATGAGAAGGCATACCCATCAGTTTGGTTGCAAAACACTAGAACCGAGCGTCCGTGAATCAGAAGGAGGGCAATTTGGCAGATTATATAATGGCGCTGGATCAGGGAACGACCAGCTCAAGGGCGATAATATTTGATAAGGAAGGCAGGATTTGCTCGGTGAAACAGAAGGAGTTCACCCAGCATTTCCCGAATAACGGATGGGTGGAGCATGACCCTATGGAGATATGGGCAACCCAGATGTCGGTGATGATGGAGGCGAGGGAGACCATGGGAATCCGCACCGAGGACATAGCCGCAATAGGAATCACCAACCAGAGAGAGACAACCATAGTGTGGGATCGAAAGACCGGCAATCCGGTGTATCACGCCATAGTGTGGCAGTGCAGGAGAACTGCGGACAGGATAGAGCAGCTTAAGGCTGAAGGATATGACAAGGTGATAAGGGAGAAAACGGGACTGATAGTAGATCCGTATTTCTCTGCAACGAAGATAGAGTGGATACTTGATAATGTGCCTGGAGCCAGGGAACGCGCAGAGGCAGGGGAGCTGATGTTCGGAACTGTTGACACATGGCTTATATACAAGCTCACAGGCGGAAGGGTTCACGCAACGGACTACACAAACGCATCGCGTACCATGCTTTTCAACATTCATACATTGGAGTGGGACAGGGAATTGCTTGCAAAGTTCAACATCCCGGAGAGCATGCTTCCGGCAGTGAGAAATTCCAGTGAGATATACGGATACACGGACAGAGAGATATTTGGCGGTGAGGTGCCTATAGCGGGAGTTGCCGGAGACCAGCAGGCTGCGCTGTTCGGGCAGTGCTGCTTTGAGGCCGGAGATGTGAAGAACACCTACGGAACAGGTTGTTTCCTTCTCATGAACACGGGGGATAAGGCAGTTGACTCGCAGCAGGGACTTCTCACCACCATAGCCATAGGACTTGACGGAAAAGTCAGCTATGCGCTTGAGGGAAGTGTGTTTGTGGCTGGAGCAGCCATCAAGTGGCTCAGGGATGAGATGAAGCTCATAGACAGTGCGGCGGATACTGAGCGCATTGCTCTGTCTGTGCCGGACAGTAATGGTGTGTATGTGGTACCTGCATTTACAGGCCTTGGCGCTCCTTACTGGGATGCGTACGCCAGAGGGGCAGTGTTCGGCCTCACAAGGGGAACAAATAAGGCGCATTTTGTCAGGGCGACAGTTGAATCACTGGCATATGAGACATCGGATGTTCTTGCGGCTATGGAGATGGATGCAGGACTTTCAATCACAAGCCTTCGAGTGGACGGCGGTGCAAGTGCCAACAACTTCCTGATGCAGTTCCAGGCAGATATAGAGAATGCCGAGATAGTGCGGCCTGTGATCACGGAGACAACAGCTCTGGGTGCTGCATATCTGGCCGGACTTGCTGTTGGCTACTATGACAGCCTGGATGAGATCAAGGGCTATTGGAAGGCTGACAGAAGATTTAAGCCAGGGATAACCGAGGATAAGAGGGAGACTCTTCTTGCAGGCTGGAAGGATGCTGTGGAGAGAACGAGAGTGACAAGGTGATAGGAGGAGAGAGATGAACAAACAGCAGCTTGCCTCAAGAATATGGGAATCTGCGAACAAGATGCGTTCAAAGATAGAGGCAAATGAGTACAAGGATTATATTTTAGGATTTATATTTTACAAGTTTTTGTCTGACAAAGAGGTTGAATATCTGAAAAAGAATGATTGGGAGGATGGTGATCTTCCGGAGCTTGTAGAAGAAGACAAAGAGGTTGTGGAACAGTGCCGTCATAATCTGGGCTATTTTATAGAATACAGAAACCTGTTTTCAACATGGATCAGTATGGGGCGCGATTTTGATGCATCCAATGTAACAGATGCTTTGTCGGCATTTGAGCGTCTTATAAATGATTCACATAAGAAAGTATTTTCAGGAGTATTTGAGACACTTCAGACCGGACTGTCAAAGCTTGGAGAGACTAGCAATGCCAGAACAAAGGCTATCAGCGATCTGCTTCAGCTCATCAAGGATATACCGATGGACGAGAAACAGGGATACGATGTGCTGGGATTATGAATATTTGATATCGAATTTTGCGGCAAATGCCGGAAAAAAGGCCGGGGAATTCTATACCCCACACGAAGTGTCTCTTCTCATGTCGGAGATTGTTGCATATCACCTGAAGGACAAAGAGCATATCGCAATATATGATCCAACTTCGGGTTCGGGTTCACTGCTTATCAATATAGGACATAGTGCGTCAAAGTACATGAGTCGTGACAGTATAAGATATTATGCACAGGAGCTTAAGGAGAACACATACAATCTGACCAGAATGAATCTGGTAATGCGGGGGATAAATCCGTCAAATATATTTACGAGAAATGCGGACACGTTGGAGGATGACTGGCCTATAGATCTTGAAAGCTATCCACCTGTTCTGCGTGTGGATGCAGTAGTCTCCAATCCACCATATTCGCAGCAGTGGACTCCTGAAGGCAAGGAGCTGGATCCGAGATACAGTGAATATGGACTTGCACCAAAAAGCAAAGCCGACTATGCATTTCTTCTGCATGACCTGTATCATATTAAGCCGGATGGCATTATGACTATAGTACTTCCTCATGGAGTGTTGTTCCGAGGTGGCGAGGAGGAGCGCATAAGGACAAATCTTATAGAGAAAAATAATATCGATGCGATAATTGGTCTTCCTGCAAACATATTCTTTGGAACTGGCATACCAACGATCATCATGGTCTTAAAGCAGCAGAGAGATAACAATGATGTTCTCATAATTGATGCCTCAAAGGGGTATGTCAAAGAGGGAAAAAATAATAAGCTTCAGGCATCGGATATAAAGCGTATTGTTGACACATATATATCCAGAAAAAATATAGATAAGTATTCAAAGGTTGTAAGCAGATCAGAAATACGTGCAAATGAATACAATCTGAACATCCCAAGGTATGTGGATTCTTCGGAAAATGCAGAATCATGGGATATATATGCAAGCATGATGGGTGGAATCCCGAATGCGGAGATAGATGAGCTGTCCATGTATTGGGATGCATTTCCGGAACTTAGAGATCTGTTATTTGCTGGTGATGGTACGCCTTATTCCAGTGTGAAGGTGGAGAATGTTAAGAAAGAGATAGAGAACAGTGCTGATATAGAGCGGTTCAGAAAGGAATTTACGGATTCGTTTGCAGATTTTGATGATGTACTTCGAAATAAGCTGATCACCGGCATGGAAACTGTACAGGTTTCAAAGGAAGAGGCGGTGATAGGAGATGATATATTTGCAAGATTGGCGGACGTACCACTTGTAGACAAATACGCTGCGTATCAGATACTTGATGACAATTGGAATATAATTGCCATGGATTTTGATGTGATCCTGACAGAGGGCAGGAATGCGGTCAGAGGTGTTGATCCCAATATGGTTGTCAAGAAGGATAAGGAAGTTCAGGACGGCTGGAAGGGTAGAATACTGCCATTTGATCTTGTACAGAAGGAATTGCTCAGAGATGAATTGGCACAGATCACAGAAAAAGAGCGTCGTATCAATGATATATCATCAGAGTATGAGGAGTTAATCGATAATCTTACTGAGGACGACAAGCAGAGTGATATATTAAATGATACCCAGGATGCTTTCAATGCAAAGGGTGTTGCCGTTAGGCTTAAAGAGCTTAGAAATGCAGATACTGAGGAAGAGAAGGCATTGAAGGTTACACTAGAGAAATATACTGCGCTGTCTAAAGAGGAGAAGGATCTTAAAAAGGCTGTGAAGGACAAGAATGTTGAACTTCACATGAAGACCAAGACTGTTATTGAGAATCTGACAGATGCAGAGGTTGATGAGATGTTATACAGAAAGTGGATATTCCCAATATCCGCTGGCATGAAGACCATACCGGAGAGCATTGTGGGTGATCTTGAGAAGAAGGTTCAGGCTCTCAGCAGCAAGTATGCAAATACCCTGACTGACATAGAGAACGAAATACACAGTGCTGAGGCAGAATTGTGCAAAATGCTCGATGATCTGGTTGGAAATGAGTTCGATATGGCAGGACTTGCATGCCTGAAAAAGCTTCTCGGAGGTGAATAGTATGGGTGATAATTCAAAAAAGCCGGGAATTAGATTCAAAGGATTTACTGATGATTGGGAACAGCGTAAGTTGGGGGAATGCTTTTCTGAGAGGATAGAAAGTATGCCTGATGGAGAATTAATTTCCGTAACTATCAATGACGGAATTAAGAAGTTTTCGGAGCTTGGTAGGCATGACAACTCAAACGAAGATAAGTCAAAATACAAAAAAGTATGTATTGGAGATATAGCTTATAATTCGATGAGAATGTGGCAAGGTGCAAGCGGATATTCACCATATAAAGGTATTGTAAGTCCTGCATATACCGTACTTTCGCCGAAAGCAAATGTTTTTTCAAGATGCATAGCTTATCAATTTAAATTGTCTCAAATGATACATGTTTTTCAGATTAACTCTCAAGGAATTACATCTGACAACTGGAATTTGAAATATCCAGCACTTAGTGAAATAATGATTTGCATTTCAAAAAATGTTGAAGAACAAAAGCAAATAGCTGAACTTTTAGTAGTTCTTGACCACCTCATCACCCTTCATCAGCGTAAGTATGACAAGTTGGTAGTGATCAAAAAATCCATGCTTGAAAAAATGTTTCCGAAAAATGGACAGACTAAACCGGAAATCAGATTTTCGGGATTTACTGACGATTGGGAACAGCGTAAGTTCTCAGAATTGTATGTTAAATCGAATGAAAAAAATGATGGTAGCATAGGAATGGATAAAAATATTACCGTTGCGACCATGCAATTCAAGGAAGATGTTAAAGTTTCTACGGACGAATATCTTAAGACATATTACACATTTAACATAGGGGATATTGCTTTTGAGGGTCATCAGAGTAAAGAATTTCGGTATGGTAGATTTGTTGAAAATTATATAGGAAACGGCATAGTATCACACATTTTTGTGGTTTTCAGACCTATTCAAGAGTATGATTTGCATTTTTGGAAGTACGCAATTAATAATGAAATACTGATGCAGCGAATTCTTTCAAAAAGTACGAAAGCCTCAACAATGATGCATGATTTGGTTACCAACGATTTCTTGAATGAAACATCCTTAGTTCCGCCATTGGACGAACAAAAGAAAGTTGGTGATTTTCTTGATAACCTCGACCACCTCATCACCCTTCATCAGCGTGAGTTGGAAAAATTGAAAAAAATAAAATTATCGATGCTCGAAAAGATGTTTGTATAGCAAAAATGATAATGCCAGCCAGAATGATCACGCGATTAAAAATTTTACTGGTTGGCATTATCATTTTGTTTGTAAAAATTTGCTTAACTTACGGTTTTAAGATCAATTTTCACGAAAAATAGTAGATTTGTTCAGAAATAGCCGTGAAGATACCTTACGCTGATGAAGGGTGATGAGGTGGTCGAGGTTATATAAATACGCTCCTATTTTCTTCTGCTCATTACAGCTTGGGAATATAATTTTTTTTGCCAAAAGTTCATCTTTTGTTACTCCCTTAATAGATGTACCTTGAACTTCATTTGATACTGATTGCATCATCTTAAACAAAGCATATACTGTAAATTCGGGATCTATTTTTAATCCGCTTAAAGACAAAAAATCTTGGCTTGTAGCATAAGAAAATGGCATAAAAGCAAGCTTTCCCACTCCTACTCGTGTTACTATTGCTATTGAATTTTGAGGTACTAATTTAGTTGCGGATTTACTAACGGCTTCTTGTGAAATGCACTTTCTCGGCCTAACATCAAACAAGCATTCATCTATCAAATCCGATGATTGAATCCACGGAATATCCCCCTTCCAAAATTCTTCATTAGATGTTTTTGGTGTACCACCGCCATAGGTTTCTGTTGCTATCTCCCCCAACTTACGCTGTTCCCAAGCAATAGCTCATTCAAATCACAGTAATAAATCACAAAAATATATACTTAAAAAACGCATTTTCAGTTTCGACCACTACTATTCCCAGTTACCCTTTTCAGGATTCCATCTTGTTTTCTCCGTTCCTTCAAACAACGGACGCACAAAAGCTTTTATCCAATCCATAGCATCTGACATAGATACCTGAATAAGTGCTTTCTTCTTCTTTAAGAATGATTTCCATCTTGTCTGATGCACTGGATCATTTAGAAATTCATCGCTAAAAGCAGCGGAGTCCATTGTCATTGGTGCTTTTCTATTCTCAAATGTCTGTATAACAGCATTCCGAAGCTCTGCATAAGAAAACACATATTTTTTAGAAAGAACATAGATATCATAAAAATCCTTATATCTGCTATTAAGATATCCATTATGAATAATAGCTTCCATTTTCTCTGCAATCGATGTTTCCAATGAGTAAGCATTCACTCTTGGTGATTCCATATCAAGTATTACAGGAAAGTCCATCTTGACAGTCTCCGGATAGATTACATCTCCAAAACCTATATCGATGCTAATTGGTATTTTCGTTCGGTCGAGATACCCTACAAATGAAACATGCAAGCCATGATATTCCTTAAACTCTGTAATGTCCTCAACTGTAATAGAATCCACATCAAACACAAGCGCATCATCAACATCCCGAGAAAAAATTTTTTGAAACACACTTTTCATTTCTTCACTGCCGTTTGATATCCTTTGCGCAAGCAAATCCACATCCGTTGTTGCTCTTTCATAATTGCGCCCAAATAATGCATAAAGGAATATGCCGCCCTTCAAAACGAAATTATCTGCATATTCTGATATCGAGATTCTGTAGATTGTTCTTTCCAGACCATAGTAAGTAAGAGCTTCCTGAAAAGTACAACCACTTTTTATTGCGAAGTTTTTAAGTCTCGCCTTTACTGAATCAACATTCATCATATAAGCACCTCCAGATATGTTCTTACCACTTCCTCGCAACGCAGCCGTTTTGCGTAGGCGTAAATCCTGTCTATTTGTCTGTCCCTGCGTTTTAGGTAATTTTTAAACACCTCGGATGTTTCTTCAATTCCGATCTTGTTCCTGTAGTAAATAATATCTACCACTGTTTTCTCAATATCGAAAATATGAAAACAATTTTTACCCTCATAGATTTTCTTTACACCGATATCCATTCGAGATTGGGAAAAATAAAAAATCCTTATCTCCGGCCATTCCGGCAGTGTATTTACTTTCTTTTTGCGCTCTATCGCAACATCTACAGCATCTGGAAGAAAATTTGTAAGTCCGTAATACCGAGCGGCACTCATCAGACAGATTACTCCGTTCGGCACATAAGCCTCGGCACTAAAAAAATCGTTCTCATCGCCTTTGTAATCAAGGTTTTCATAGGTGCTACGGTTTATCCTCGACAGTATTCCAACCTTTTCAAGCTTGTCGATTTTGTAATAAGTATACCCCATATTTTTTAGTTCTGTGGTTGTGATAAACTTTTTATCTTCAGCGATTTTACTCATATAAATCACCTCCAACTATACTATATAGCAATTACATTAAAAATTCAACTAATTTCGGCAGTTAAGCATAATAGCCGATTTTAATTAAAATTTATTAAATCCTACTACATAATATTTTTTCATTCAGTATATTCATTGCTTTGCATTTCAATATACTTATCATTGACCTTACCAATTGTCAGCAGATACACCTCGCTGATATGTACTCCAGGCTACATTGTTCTTAACAGAAGAACACCTAGTCTAACGTAGCTTTTATGAAAACAACTACAATTTTCGTGGATAATTTTATCACAAAGCTTTCTGACATCGTAAGCAAAAATCCCTCGAAATCTTACTAGAAAAAATACTTTTTCCTCAAACAAAATATTGCAAAAAACTAAATCTGTGTCACAATAAAAAATATATAAAACATGGGGAGGACACACATGGGCTACAACAGTGAAAAGCAATTTGAAGATGATCTTGTGAAGATGCTGTTTGAGCAGAAGGGGTGGAAGGACGGCATATTAAATTATAAAACAGAGAAGGAACTTATCAGAAACTGGGCGGATATACTGTATGAGAACAATCGGAGTATAGACAGGCTTGGGGACTATCCTCTTACTGATGGTGAGATGGAGCAGATCCTTGAACAGATAAGGGCTCTCAAGACACCGCTCAGACTCAATGGTTTTATAAATGGCGGAACGGTACAGATTACCAGGGACAACGAGGCTGATGAGCATAATTTTGGCAAATTGGTGTCGCTTAAGATATTTGACAGGAATGAGATTGCGGCGGGCAAAACCAGATATCAGATTGCCAGGCAACCGAAATTCAGTGCCAAGAACGATATTTATCCAGATAGAAGAGGTGATTTCTGTCTGCTTATAAATGGTATGCCGGTTATACACGTGGAGCTTAAGAAAAGCATGGTTCCGATTTCGGAGGCTCAGTATCAGATATGTAAGTATCTTCATGAAGGCGTTTTTACAGGATTATTCTCATTGGTTCAGATATTTGTGGCGATGAATCCGGAGGAGTGTGTATATTTTGCCAATCCGGGAAGCTATGAAGCATATAACGAGAAATTCTGCTTCCACTGGGCTGACAGCTATAATAATCCGATAAACAGATGGGACAAAATAGCTGAATTGCTGCTTTCGATACCGATGGCGCATGAGCTTATTGGATTTTATAGTGTTGCAGATCAGTCTGACAATGTACTTAAGGTTATGCGAAGTTATCAGTATTATGCAGCGAGCAAGATTTCCAAGCGCGTGAGCGAGATGAAGTGGAATGATCAGAGTATATATGGCGGTTATGTATGGCACACAACCGGATCGGGAAAGACTATGACAAGCTTCAAATCCGCGCAGCTGATTGCCAATTCCAAGGATGCGGACAAGGTAGTATTTTTGATGGACAGAATCGAACTCGGCACACAGTCGCTCAGGGAATACAGAGGTTTTTCTGATGCCACTGATGATGTACAGGATACAGAGAATACTGAGGTATTATTGACAAAACTCAAGAGTGATTCTGTCAGGGATACACTTATAGTGACTTCTATACAGAAGATGAGCAGGATCAAGGATGAAGATGGCCTCAATGCCGCAGATATTGAGAAGATCAACAGGAAAAGAATCGTATTTATAGTAGATGAGTGTCACAGAAGTGTATTTGGCGATATGCTCTCTACGATAAAGTTTACGTTCCCAAGAGCTATATTCATCGGATTTTCAGGAACGCCTATTCTGGAAATAAACAAGAAAAAGGATACTACCACTGCAGATGTGTTTGGAGATGAGCTTGAGGGTACCAGATATACAGTTGCAGATGGCATGAGGGATGGAAATGTCCTTGGATTCGATACGATACCACAGCCTACATATAAGGACAGGGATCTCCGGGAGGTGGTTGCTCTGGAGAAAGCAAAGGCCAAAAGTATCCAGGATATAAAGGGCAATCCTGAAAAAGAACGCATATATATGCACTGGATGCAGGATGTTCCTATGGGGGCGGCTCTCGATGATAACGGCCGTGAGACGGAAAGCATAGAGGGGTGTATAAAGGACGTTCAGTACAACAGAGCTGAGCACAGGAAGGCTGTTGTAGACGACATACTTGTGAATTGGGATGTGCAGAGCCATTTTGGAAAGTTCCATGCCATGCTGGCAACAAGTAGTATTCCGGAGGCTATGGCATATTACAAGGAATTGAAGTCCAGAAATACCAACCTGAAATTCACAGCAGTTTTTGATCCTCATGATGATAACAGAGAGGGCAGCATTGAGAAGATAGACGGAATAAATGATGTCCTTAAAGATTATTATGATACGTTTGGAGTGAGATTTACTATACCGACATATGCATCGTTTAAGAGAGATGTATGTGCAAGGCTGGCTCACAAATCGCCATATGTGGCAATTCACAATGACAGTTCCAAGTGTCTTGACATTATTATAGTTGTAGATCAGATGCTCACAGGATATGATTCGAAGTGGCTCAACACTTTGTACATGGACAAATTTTACAAATGGACAAATATTGAGATGATCATACAGGCATTTTCAAGGACAAACAGGGTGTTTACGAAGGATAAGTCACATGGAATTATAAGATATTACAGAAGACCTTATACTATGAAAAATATTATAGAATATGCATTTGAGCAGTATTCAGGTAATAAAGCATATGGTGTGTTTGTGATGAAGCTTCCGGAGAATATACAGAGAATGAACATGTGCTTTAAGGAGATAAAGGATCTGTATGCGTCTGCAGGAATAGATGATTTTTCCAGACTGCCATCAGATCCCACTGAGAGGCAAAAATTTTCAAAGCTTTTCAGGGAGCTGAATAAGTACCTTGAACCGGCGAAGGTTCAGGGCTTTGTATGGGATAAGCTTACATATGAGGTTAAAGACTCAGATGGAGTAAGTGGTGTATATACAGTGGATTTTGACAAGGGAATCTATGATGCACTGCTTATGCGTTACAAGGAGCTGAGCCGTGGCGGAGATGGCGGCGGCGAAGACGCAGCTTATGACATAGACCCATATCTTATGTCGCTTTCAACTGAGAAGATAGATGCCGATTACATGGATAGCAGATTTAAGAAGTATATAAAGACCCTCGATGAACATGCAGATGAGGCGACAGTGGATGCTGCGCTGAATGAACTCCACAGATCATTTGCCAGTCTGTCCCAGGATGAACAGAAGTTTGCGAATATAGTCCTGAAGGACATTCAAAATGGTGATCTGATTGTTCGTGATGACAGAAGTGTGAGAGATTATATCGTTGAATATCAGGCAAGGGCAAAGAATGATCAGATACACAGACTGGCAGCAATACTGGGGCTGCATGAGCAGAAATTAAGAGATATCATGGATAAGCATGTGACGGAGAATGATATTGATGCATTTGGACAGTATAATGATCTGGTACAGAGCGTCGACATAGATACTGCAAAGGCTTATTTTGATAAAAAAGAGGGTGAAGATATTCCTAAGAGAAAGGTCAGATCGAAACTTGATTCCCTTCTTAGAAAGTACATTTTGTCGGGAGGATTTGATATCGAATAAAGGGACTGACAGGCACATACGATAGTTTTAGTTCAGTCCTGACAGAAAACGCATGATCACATCGACATCCTTATTTTCAAGCTCCTGTATGATATGAATGTAGGTTTTCTGCGTTGTCGTCATACTGGAGTGACCAAGTCTCCTTGCTACGCTGGCTATGGATACTCCGGCAAATAATAACAGAGACGCATGGGTATGTCTGAGCCCGTGTATAGTAATGACAGGTGCATCAATTTCACGGCAGTGTCTGGCGAGAACATCGTTGACTGTGGAATTGTACACCTGTTTTTTTATGAATATAGGTTCGTCCTCCGGCATATTTTTCAGCAATCCGGCGAATTGTATGACGGTCTGCCAGTCCAGCTGTATTTTGCGTATGGACGATCTGTTTTTTGTAGGCAGAAATCCTCCATCTCCTTTGTAGTTCCATGTTTTGGATACGGAAACCAGCTGGCGTGAGAAATCAAAATCCTTTGGAGTCAGAGCCAGGGCCTCGGAGAAACGCATACCGGTTTTTGCCACCAGCAATATAAACCAGTCCCAGCTGACGTTGGTTCCCAGGTCCAGATTGGCGAGAAGCTTCTGGAGTTCAAACTGATTGAGATATTTCTGCTTTTTATCCTTTGGCGGCCGTCCCTTTATTATTGCTTTTCTGGTTGGATCTCTTTCTATCAGACCCTCATCGACGGCGTCAAGAATAGCGCATTTTATATGATGGTGAAAATCCATCGTTGTCTGGCGCTCGTGTTCGGCGGCATAGTTGTTAAGCAGCTGTTGATAGGTAATCCGGGTTATGTCGCCGATTTTGAGATCTGGGATAAGCCTGACAAGCCATTGATGAGCCATCTTATATTTGCTCATGGTGACTGGGCGTATTGCGCCTTGTTTGTATGTGGTTATCCACTGCTCATAGAAATCAGTAAACAACATGTCTGAATTTGTTCGTTGAATCATATATAAGTCCTCCTTATGAAAAAAGTGCTGTCAGTCCTGTGTTTACTATACATGTTTGTAAATTTTTCTATAAAAAAAATATGAAAAACAATTGGCTAAATATCGGATAGATGGGATAATATATTAAGAATAATGTTACGTGTTCTGTCATCTGTCAGAGGGCGTATTATAGAGGAGGGACTTATGTATTTAGTATTTGATGTAGGGGCAACATTTATAAAGTATGCGTTAATGGACGATGAGGGCAATATATCGGGAAAGGGTAAGACTCCAACCGACAGATATGCCGAGGCTGGAACTCCGGCATTTGTGGCGCAGATCAAGAAGGTGTATGACGAGAAAGTACTGGATTGTGACATAACAGGAATTGCCATGGGGCTTCCTGGACAGATAGATGTTGAGCGCGGCATAGTGTACGGCGGTGGCGGGATCAAGTATCTTGATGGTGCACATCTTGGTGATCTCATATCAGAGGCATGCGGCGGTGTGCCTGTAGCCCTTGAAAATGATGGCAAATGTGCGGCTCTAGCAGAGGTGTGGCTGGGCAATGCCAGCACGGCTACAAATGCAGCAGTCGTTGTCGTGGGTACAGGAATCGGCGGTGGAATAATAATTGACAGAAAGATCCACAGGGGCAAGAGACTTCTGGCAGGTGAATTGTCATATGCCCTCATGAACATGACAAGGGAAGAAGCTGATAATGTCAGATGCTGTGAAGAGCTGACTGTCGAGGAGACATTTGAATATAACCCATTCATGGTGACATCAACATGTACTGCAAGCTCAATTACATACAAGGCATCCAAGATCATGCATATGAAGCCTGAGGAGGTGTCCGGTGAGATGGTATATCAGTGGATCGATGAGGGCAATCAGGAGATCATAGATATGGTCGAGGACTCATACTTCTCCATAGCAAAGCTCTGCTGTAACCTGTACATGACGATCGATCCGGATGTCATACTTATCGGAGGTGGAATGAGTGCCAACCCGAACTTTGTTCCGGGGGTTAAGAGGTATGTGGACAAGATTAGAAAGATGACCAAGACCTACGATGGTATGGTTATCGACACATGCAAGTTTCGCAATGACTCGAATCTTCTTGGTGCGCTTTACAACTATAAGCAGAAGTATGAGGGCGTGAAATAAAGGCTGGCAATATTATAAATAAAATATGGAGGGACAAAACTAT
>OMAO01000373.1_pt1 | contig 26084 bp, 17 predicted proteins | sample 1644641 | NCBI WGS metagenome assembly OMAO01 (sample SAMEA103958120, study PRJEB25191) | human gut metagenome | biome: human-associated habitat [ENVO:00009003]; feature: intestine environment [ENVO:2100002]; material: feces | place: Germany | collected 2013/2015
GCCGGTTTGGTCTGTTCTGCTATGCGGCAGAGGAAACAGGAGGAAGTGCCTGCTTTCGGGAATTTCTGTATCATGATGTGGATGAAACAACTATAATAAACTGTTGCTGTAAAGAGAAAGGAAATGCATATGAATAAAATAAGCACGCCGTTGGACTTAAAAAGCCTGAAGATCACCGATTCCTTTTGGAAAAAGGAGATGGAGCTTGTAAGGAAAGAGGTTATACCTTATCAGTGGGAGGCATTAAATGACAGGGTAAAGGATGCAGCACCCAGCTATTGTATGCGTAACTTTAAGATTGCAGGTAAAATGAATCAGGAAAAACACCGGTTAGGAAAGGCGTATGAAGAACCGAAATACACCTTCCGTGGTTTTGAAGCACTTCCGGAGGATCCGGAACATTTGGAAGACAAGTTTTATGGGTTTGTCTTTCAGGACAGTGATTTTTCAAAATGGATTGAAGCGGTTGCTTATTCCCTGACACAGTATCCGGATCCGGAGCTTGAGAAAATCGCAGACGGGGCGATTGATATTGTCTGTGCGGCGCAGCAGGATGACGGATATCTGGATACCTACTATATTATTAATGGCAAGGACAAGATTTTTACTAACCTGAAGGACAATCATGAGCTTTACTGCTTTGGTCATCTGACAGAAGGGGCAGTTGCTTACTATCAGGCAACCGGTAAGGATAAGCTGTTAAAGGCAGCAGAACGCTTTGCGGATTATATTGCCAATTATTTTGGTGAGGAGGAAGGAAGATGCAAGGGATATCCGGGACATGAAATTGCAGAGATGGCACTGGTGCGCCTGTATGAAGTAACCAGTGAGGAACGTTATCTTCAGTTAAGTGAGTTTTTCATTAATGAGAGAGGAACACGGCCGTATTACTTTGATATTGAACAGAACCTGAAGCTTACGGAGAAAGAAAAGAGTGAATTGCGCTATCAGTATCATCAGGCACATTTACCGGTTCGTCAGCAGGATGAGGCAGTGGGACATGCAGTTCGTGCCGTGTACCTGTATTCCGGAATGGCTGATATTGCAAGAATTACAGGAGATGAGACACTCTATAAGGCTTGTGAAACACTATGGGATAATATTACCAATCAGAAAATGTACGTAACAGGTGGCATTGGAGGAACACATATCGGAGAAGCCTTTTCCTTCCCGTTTGACCTGCCGAATGATACTGCCTATGCGGAAACCTGTGCATCCATCGGGCTTGTTTTCTTTGCAAGAAGAATGCTGGAGATTGCACCGAAGGCAAAATATGCGGATGTTATGGAGCGTGCTCTGTATAACGGAATTTTAAGCGGTATGGCACTGGATGGTAAGAGCTTCTTTTATGTGAATCCTCTTGAGGTTAATCCGGAAAGCTGCCATAAGGATGAGCGTAAATTTCATGTAAAGCCAGTAAGACAGAAATGGTTTGGCTGTGCATGCTGCCCTCCGAATCTGGCGAGACTATTAAGCTCTATCGGTTCCTATGCTTACACGGAAAATGAGGATACACTTTTCGTACATCTTTATATGGGAAGCCTTCTGACAAAGAAAGTAAAGAATCAGGATGTGGATGTACAGATTCAGTCCGAATTTCCATGGAATGGTAAAGTAAAGGTTACAGTCCGTGCAAAGGGGACAGACTTCAAGCTGGCATTACGGATTCCCGGTTGGTGTGATTCGTTTACTTTACAGTATGATGGACAGACCATTCATGGCTTGACGGATAAAGATGCAGATACATCAGTGGTGGATTTCAAGAGAATCGAAAGGAAAGGTGGCTATCTGTATATCAGCGGGTTTGATCAGGAGGAAGAAACGATTACTTTGGATTTCCCGATGGAGCCGCAGTGGATTGTGGCAAATCCTGCGGTACGAGAGGATGCCGGTAAGGTGGCATTACAGAGAGGACCCATTGTATATTGTCTGGAAGAAAAAGATAATGGTGCAGATCTGCATCTGCTTTCGGTAGATCCCACGAAGCAGCCGGTTTCTTTTGATATGAAGATTCAGGAGGAAGAGGTTATTGCATTAAAGGCACAGGGACAACGTGAAATACAGGATTCTTCAGATCCGGATGCCGGTCAGTCTGCTCTGTATGCAGAATATCACGTTCCGGAAAAGGAATGGATCGAGCTGGTTTATGTTCCTTATTATACCTGGGCGAACCGTGGTGAAAACGAGATGCAGGTATGGACAAGAACCGTTTCATAAATACCGCTCTGTAATAATTGTAATTTAGTAACTATTCAGAGCCATGCAAAATTGCTTTCTGTGAATGCTTGCATTCATACAGAACAGCAATTTTATATGGCAAAGTAACCTCAATGAGTAAAACTTGAGCTGTGTTAGCAGCGGTTTTACGAATGAGATCTGAATAGTTACGTAATTTATTCAATTTTCTGGAGGTATGGAATGAAATATTTTGTGTATATTTGCACTAATAAAATACGATATGTAGTAAAAATTGCTTAAAAGATCAATTAAAACATGTTTTATTCGAAAATTTTCGAAAACATATACGAAAACTGTCTGATTACGGTTGTAAAACTTGTGAAAATCTCCTATAATAATATTTATATCGGATACGATATGAAGGGAGGTTACACGTGATGAAAAAGGGTGCGAAAGACAAAAGGTTTTTCAATCTGAAGAAAGCTTCATCAGATACGAAATTAAATGAGACAGTAAATGAGGCTGAAGTAATGTCGCCTCCTTCTGAAGACACGCTTTCTGAAAATGTAAAGAAGAAAAAGGGCTTTGATTTTTCAAAGTTCAGCAGGAAGAAAAAAGAAAGAAAACAGCAGATGGAAGAGGGTCTTACCGAAGTGAAGGACAGGGGCAGGAAGGTTAAGAAAGATCTTAAGAAGGCTCAGAATGAAGTCCGTGAGGATGTGAAGGACAGTGTCAAACAGAAGAAGGACTCCAATTTGAAATTTGGTATTTTCGGTCTTCGCAGTAAGATTTATCTGTGTTTCCTTGTTCCGATTGTGTTTATGATCGTGGTGGGTATTGTTTCCTATCGGTATGCAGAGGATGGACTGAGTGAGAAATACATGGAATCTACCCAACAGACAGCAAACATGGCAACAGACTATATGGATGTAAGCTGCTCCGGTATTAAGTCGGAAGCCATGCAGTATGCTTTTGATGGTGATCTTGAGAAGTATTTCCTTGGACTAATGGGTAAGTCCGCGATTGAAAAGGCGAACTATTACAGTGACACCAGAGTGAAACTGGCAGCATCACAGACGGCGGATTCTTTTATCAAAGACATCCATATAATTACCATGTCCGGCAATAACTGCATGACAACGAAAACGTCTGATAAAATTGACGGTTTTTATAAGGATTTCCTTTCAGAAATTCAGGAAATGTCACCGGATGCATCCAATATAAAAAAGTGGATCAGCCATCATGATATAATTGATGAAACACTTGGCACCAACAGTGATGATTATTTTGTCTCCTATGCGTTGCCGTCGAGTCAGAAGATGGGATATATTGTAATTGATGTAAACAGCGATGCAGTTCGTGATCTGTTAAGTGGTATGGATTTGGGATCCGGAAGTATTATCGGGTTTGTAACAGATGATGGAAAAGAGATTGTCTGCACCAGAGATGATGAGGACAAGGCTGTTTTCCTTGATGAATCTGTTTTTCCCGGTCAGGACTTTTATGTTGAAAGCTCCGGCAGCGATGAAATGGCCGGAAATATGGAAGTAAGATACAATGGAAAGCATTATCTCTATATTTACAGCCGCAGCGAAGCTACCGGAATTACCTTCTGTTCCCTGATTCCTTCCAGTGTAGTAACCGGCCAGGCAGAAAAGATTAAGAATATTACCATTGCTTTTGTTATTATTGCATGTATCATTTCCCTGCTGATTGGTACCATAATTGCTCAGGGAATATTAAGAAACATGAGAAGAATTTCCAAGCGTCTGAATCAGGTGGCAGAAGGTGACCTTACTGTTCAGGTGGATGCCAGGGGACGTGATGAATTCCAGTCTCTTGCGAAGACGGCAACCAACATGGTTCATAATAATAAGAAGCTTGTTATGAGATTGTCCGGAACAGCTGCCCAGCTGGAGGCCTCTTCCGATGATGTACATAATGTATCAAGCAGCATTAACAATTATTCTTCTGATATTACCAAGGCAATTGATGAAATCAGTATTGGTATGACGAAACAGGCAGAGCATGCCGAAGAATGTGTAATTAAGACCAATGAGCTGTCTGAGAAGATGAAGGCCATCAGTGACATGGTGGAAAAGGCAGAGCAGCTCAGTGATAAAACGGAAAACATGATCAGGAAGGGTACCGAAATCGTGGAAGTGCTTTCCACGAGAGCGAAGGAAACTTCAGATATTACGAATAAGGTTGGTGAAAGCATCAGCCTGTTAAAGAAGGAATCCGAAACGATTAATGGATTTGCACAGACCATTAACCAGATTTCCAAGCAGACGAATCTTCTTTCCTTAAATGCTTCTATTGAAGCAGCAAGGGCAGGGGAAGCCGGAAGAGGATTTGCTGTTGTTGCACAGGAAATCCGTAATCTGGCAGATGATTCCAGTGTGGCAGCAGGCGAGATTAAGAATAAGGTCGAGATTATTTCCGCACAGACGATGTCTACCGTAGAGAGTGCGAAGAATGCGGAAGAGATGGTTGCGTTCCAGCAGGAAGCAGTAGGACAGGTTATCGAGGTCTTTAAGGAAATGAACGATCAGATGCAGGAACTTTTCGTGAACTTAAAGGAGATCGGCGATTGTACCGCTTCTGCGGATGTGGAGAGAAACGAAACACTTGATGCCGTAGAGAATATTTCTGCGATTATTCAACAGACTGCAAGCAGCTCTTCACTCGTTCATGATATGGCTTTAGAGCTTCTGAACAATGTTGAGAAGCTGACACAGACTGCCGGAGTTCTGGATGATAATATGAACGGTCTGAAAACTGAAATTAATGCCTTTACGATTGAGTAATTTTGTAGTAAACAGATCCATAATAACAGCTATATCAAAACAGGTCTGCTAATGCAGGCCTGTTTTTTGCTTTACAACAAAAGTTTATGAGATAGAAAAAGGTTGAACGGAGCGTTAACATGTTGTATGTTTAATATTAGATTAGTATTCGGATAAATTACTGTTTTTTTTTTACAGTAAGCGATATGAGGAAAACAGGATAAACGAGGGAGAGAACATGAAGAAAAAAGTTATTGCGATGTTACTTGCAGTCAGTATGCTGCTTGCATCTACCGGATGCAGTGCTTATGGTCAGGTGTTGAAGCTTGCAGAGAATTATGAGCCGCCTATTGTGGAAGAGGTTATAGAAGAGGTTGAACTTCCAGAGGAAGAAATTCTGGAAGAAGATATTCCGAATGATGAGGAAGCTTTTGAACGGATGGAAGAAGGTATTACGGAAGCAGATGATGTAACAACCGTAACCTTTGAAAATGGCAAGTCCTTCCAGTTAACCGAAGCGGCTATTGAAGGAGAGGTGGAGCTTGGTTATAAGCTCGAAGGAACAGAATCCATTCTGGAGGTTGCTGTAACCACAGACTATCCGGCATCTCAATTAGCAGGGGATATGAGTGAACTGATGAAAGAAAATTCCGGGGAAATACCGCTTGTGGATAATCATGAGGAAGGAATTTATATTACCGGCATTATGGAAGATGTGCTTATGCTGGTGTTCATTCGTGAGGATGGAGAAGGTCAGACCTATGTTTTAAGTGTATATACAGTAGATACGGATAACGCACTGGATATTACGAATGGAATTATTTCCGACTTCCTTGCAAGCGGAATCGCCGGATATGCAGCACGTACGGAATACGGAGAAGCCATTACCGACCTGAATACGGATGAATTATACTATACAATTCCCGATGGTTATTCGTGCACCTATACCTGTGAATACTTCAGCTACTTTGATAACGGAGAGTATCAGGCTACACTGTATGAAGATCAGGATGAAGAACTGGAGCGTTTCTTTGATGGAGAAACAGATACCTACTTTGAAACTTATCAGTTAGAAGAGATTGGAACGTTGGACAGTTCCTATGGCACCATTCATATTGTGGAAGGCGAATTCGATGGCGTTTACCAGTATTTTGCAGCCAGTGAAGATGGAACGGTAACGATGACATTTACTTCGAATTATGCAGACCCGATGACGTTAGAGGAATGTGAGCAGCTTATCCGGAGCTTTATTTCATAAGAGCAACATGTACGATTTTGTATTGGATAAATATGAAAAAGATCAATTACTTGTGAGTTATCTGTACGGATACCGGGAGGATAGCAATGAATCATCCGATTGAAGAGATTATCCTGGCTTCGGGTTCGCCGCGGCGGAAGGAATTACTGCAACGGATTGGGATTCCATTCCGGGTAGTGAAAAGTGAATGTGAAGAGATTACAACGAAGAAAGAGCCGTGTGATGTGGTGATGGAGCTGTCACAGCAAAAGGCCTTTGATGTATATTCAAAATTAAGTGAAGCAGAGCGGAGAGGCAGGCTGGTTCTCGGAGCTGACACGATTGTTGCAATTCACGGAAGGATTCTTGGTAAGCCCAAGGATCAGCAGGATGCCATTTCCATGCTGCAGGAGCTGAGTGGAAAAATTCATCATGTTTATACCGGTGTTACTCTTTTATGGGAGGATCCATCGGGTCGTATGCAGCGGAATACGTTTTATGAGGATACAGAGGTTGAAATGTATCCGATGAGCATGCAGGAGATTGAGAATTATGTGGCAACCGGTGAACCGATGGACAAGGCCGGAGCCTATGCCATTCAGGGAGGCTGCGTGATTTATATCAAGGAAATCCGCGGAGAATACAGCAATGTAGTAGGACTTCCGGTGGCAAGACTTTATCAGGAATTAAGTCGTATGGAAAGCAATGAACAATCGGCTGATTCGGAATAAATAACGAAGAACAGGAGATGGAAAATGAGTTATTTACGGATCCGTGCGGCTGCCGTAGAGGATGCTGCGGAATTACTGGAAATTTATAAACCTTACGTGGAACATACGGCAATTACTTTTGAATATGAGGTGCCGTCTGTGAAAGAATTCGCAGCGCGTATTACGAAGACCCTGCAGAAATATCCCTACCTTGTGGCAGAGTACGAGGGCAGGCTGATTGGATATGCCTATGCTGGTGCATTTAAAGAACGTGCTGCCTATGACTGGAGTATCGAGACCTCTGTGTATGTGCGTGAGGATATGAAACGCATGGGAGTTGGCAGGGCTTTATATGCTGTGTTGGAGGAATGTCTCCGCAAGCAGCATATTTTAAATGTGAATGCCTGTATCGCTTATCCGGAAGAAGAGGATGAACATCTGAATGCAGACAGTGTGCGTTTCCATAAGAAGATGGGCTATTCAATGGTGGGAGAATTCCATCGGTGCGGATATAAGTTCGGGACCTGGTACAATATGGTCTGGATGGAGAAGCTGCTCGGTGAACATTTAAAGGAGCCGCTTCCGGTTATTCCTTTCCGTGCGGATATGATCCCGTAAAGACACAATAGATATATACAGGGCAATTCGTGGATATCAAGTCAGGGGCAAAATACCTTTTGGACCTGACATCAATAGCATTAATGATAAAGCTTCAGAAAGGAAACAACTGTACATCAGCACAGTTAAGGTAGACAGAGTATGGCACATATTGAGAAATGGATTAACATCGAAGAAAATGGAATTTATCTTGTCTTCGGCGTGACCGAAGAGAATCAGTTGAAGTTCCTTCATTTTTCTTCCAAACCGTTTGAAGGGCTTAACGAGAGCGAATTATTTATGAAGGAGGGCTTCCAGCTTGTCCAGGTGAACTTTTCCGGCTATAACCGGCCTTATGAGAAGCACGGAAACAAGCATATTGTAACCGCACCCGGTTATCTGCTTACCTTTGTGGATCTGAAGGACGAGCGTAATGAGACTGGCCGTAAGCTTACCTTTATCCAGAAGGATGAGATGACCGGAGCCAAGGTCATTACCCATTGGCAGTTTTATCAGGGAACCTCTGTGATCCGCATGTACAATGAAGTAATTAACGAAGGCTCTGAGGAACAGACGTTAGAGTATCTTTCCTCCTTCTATTATCTTGGAATTGAAAAGGAAGGAAAGCTAAGCTCTGACGATAAGATGAGCCTTACCTATGCCTGTCACGGATGGCAGAAGGAAATGAATTTCCGGCCGAATACCTTCCCGGAGCTTGGCTTCGGACAGACTCAGCCGACTGTATACCAGAGAACCTCTGTTACCTTTGAGCTGACCAATACCGGAAACTGGTCCACAAAGAAATACCTGCCGATGGGATATCTTGAAAATTCCGAAGCTGATACGGCTCTTTTCTGGCAGATTGAGCATAATGGCTCCTGGCACGCAGAAATCAGTGATGTCAACAATCATTTTTATGTGGCACTGAGCGGTCCGACCGAAGTACAGTCTCACTGGTTCAAGCAGTTAAAGCCCGGTGAAAGCTTTACCTCGGTTCCGGTTGCAGTCGGTGTATCGGAAGGATGCTTTGATACGGCCATGGGCGAGCTTACCAAGTACCGCCGTATGATCCGCCGTCCGAATAAGGATAATGAGAATCTTCCGGTTATCTTTAACGATTATATGAACTGTCTGTTCGGTGATCCGACGACCGAAAAGGAGCTTCCGCTGATTGATGCGGCAGCAGCTATGGGTTGTGAATATTATGTCATTGATGCGGGCTGGTATGCGCCCGGCGAATGGTGGGACAGTGTTGGTGAATGGCAGCAGTGTTATGAGCGTTTTCCGAACGGCATCGAGGAAGTAACCAATTATATTCGTGAAAAGGGCATGGTTCCCGGTGTATGGTTAGAGCTTGAGGTTATGGGTATTAACTGCGAGAAGGCAAAGAGCGTTCCGGATGACTGGTTCTTTATCCGCCATGGAAAGAGGGTCTATGACCGCAGCAGATATCAGCTTGACTTCCGTAATCCGGCAGTCATTGATCATGTCAATGAGGTCATTGATCGTGTGGTGAATCAGTACGGTGTCGGTTATATCAAGATGGATTATAATATTGAACCCGGAATTGGTACAGAGCTTTATGCGGACAGTGTCGGACAGGGGATGCTGGAGCATGAAAGAGCATACCTGAAGTGGCTTGACGGTGTATTTGAGAAGTATCCGGAGCTGGTGATCGAAAACTGTTCCAGCGGTGGTCTGCGTACCGATTATGCAATGCTTGCAAGATACAGTATCCAGTCTACCTCGGATCAGGAGGACTACCGCAACTATGCAACCATCGCAGCAAATGCCGGAGCGGCACTTACTCCGGAGCAGGCAGCAATCTGGTCCTATCCGCTTAAGGATGGTGATGAGGAAGAGACGATTTACAATATGGTCAATGCACTCCTGCTTCGTATCCACCAGAGCGGTCATCTGGCACAGCTTTCCAAAGAGCGTCATGCTTTGGTAAAGGAGGGCATAGAATATTATAAATCCATTCGTCAGGATATTAAAAAAGCACTTCCCGTATGGCCAAATGGCTTTGCAACGAGTCTGGATCACTTTTTATGTGCCGGATGGAAGATAGAAGGAAAGAGCTATCTGGCGGTGTGGAGAAGATATGGAGAGACCTCTGAGTATGATATACCGCTTGAAAAGCTTACCGAGGGAAAACCTGTAAAGGAAGTAAGGCTTGCTTATCCGAAGGAAAGCTTAAAGGAACATGTGTCCTATGAAGTATCTGAAGATCAGCAGCTTCATGTAAGCTTTAAAGAACCGGTAATGGCAAGAATTTTTGAAATCCGTTAACGGCTGAGGCATACCTTAATACATATAGTCAGCAGATTATTCAGGCAACGGATGATTCAGACAAAGGAGAGAAAGGAAAGGGCAGATGAAAAACAAACAAAACCTGTTTCGGAGACTGTTGGCAGTAATGATGCTGGTGCTTGTGATGGCATTCGGCACACAGACTACGGCAAAGGCCGGATTCGGCGATTTCAATGATTATGACAGCAGCAGTGACTGGGACAGCAGCGACAGCTGGGATTCAGGCTGGGACAGTGATTATGACAGCTATGACTATGATTATGATGATGACGGCGGCAGCGGGGAATTTAGTCCTATTGCCATTGTTATTGTGTTGATTATCGTTGTTTATTCCATTATTGAGAGCACCAGGAAGAAGAATAAGAAGACATCGGGAACAGCGACACAGAGAGCACCTCAGCATCGTGCGCAGGCACCTGCACCTACGGATCAGACAGAATCAATCAGTCAGCAGATCAAGGCGAAGGACCCGTTATTTACGGCACAGGATTTCCTGGCGTTTGCAGGCGATGTTTATATGGATATCCAGAGTGCGTGGGAGAAGCGTGATCTGACACCGGTACGTGCAGTACTGCATCAGAATCTGTATCAGCAGACCGAGAAACAGATTCAGAAGAAAATACAGGATGGTGTGGTGAACCATTTAGAGAGAATCAGTGTAAACAAATCCTATCTGATGTCCTATCATACGGATGAGAAGTATGAATATCTGGATGTATATCTGGCAGCCAGCATGATTGATTATCAGGTAAAGGAAGCAACCGGAGAGATCCTGTTCGGAGATAAAACAACCAGATGGAACATGCAGTACAAGATGACCTTTATGAGATCTGTAGGCAGTCTTACCAAAGATGCCAAGGATAAAGAAAAGGGTCTGGTATGTCCGAACTGTGGAGCACCTTTAACCGGAACCTCATTCGGTAAGTGTGAATACTGTGGAAGCATTGTTACAACAGGTGCCTATGACTGGGTATTGTCAGCATTTACGGCAATTAAGTAATACAAAGCCGCCAGAATAGAGTGTTAGTATTTATTTTAAAAAGTTGTGTCAAGCATTTAAAAAAGTTGTTGACAATTGTTACAAAAGGTTTTATTGTTAGTAACAACAAATAAATAGTGCTTCAAACCTGAGAGAAAGAGGAGTAGGCTTTTGAAACTATCACAGAGAGCTGTCGTATGGTGGAAGACAGTATAGGGACAATTGTTGAATGGGCTTTCGAGGACGGTCCGAACTTACAGTAGGCACCGGCGGGATTCGCACCCGTTATCATGGCGACATGTATGATAGTGCATGGAGGAAAGGATGAAAGAAATCATTTATATTTTAACAGACTTTCATCGAAATTGAGTGGCACCGCGTTAATTGATTATTACCGCCTCAAGTTTATCTTGAGGCGGTTTTTTTGTGTAGAGCACTTAGCGAAAGCAAGCCGAAGGCGCAGATTGAGGTTAGTGCGAGCCGCATATATGACCGGTCTCAAAACTATCAGAACCAAATCATTTATTTTTGAGAACGCCAAAGAGCGTAGAGAGGAGTAACTTATGAAGAAACAGTTATTAGCAGCAATTCTTTCCGCAGCCATGATTTTAGGACTTACCGCGTGTGGTGGTACTTCCACACAGACTCCGGCAGCAGACACCACAGCTGCAGCAGAAGAAACAACGCAGGCAGCAGATACCGGAACGGCAGATGCAGAAGCAGCGGAAGATACAGAGGTAAATAAAGATGCCACAGCAGCCGATGCTGCCTACACGATTGGTATTTCCCAGTTCGCAGAGCATGGCTCCTTAGATAACTGCCGGGAAGGCTTTCTGGCAGGACTTGAGGAGGAGGGTATTGTAGAAGGTACCAATCTCACCGTTTTATTTGATAATGCACAGGCTGACACCGGAACAGCAAGTACCATTTCCGATAATTATGTTTCCAAGAAGGTAAACTTAATCTGTGCTATTGCAACGCCGAGTGCAATGAGCGCTTATAACTCCACGATGAATACGGACATCCCGGTAATTTATACTGCAGTATCTGATCCGGTTGGTGCAGGTCTTGCAAACGCAGATGGCAGCCCGGTTGGTAACATTACCGGTACCTCTGATGCACTTGCAGTTGATGCACAGCTTAAGATGATCCGTGAAATTCTTCCGGATGCAAAGAAGATCGGTATTCTGTATACAACAAGTGAAGCTAACTCCGTAAGTACGATTGAACAGTATAAAGAAGCTGCAGGAAGCTATGGATTTGAAATCGTGGATTCCGGTATTAATACCATCGCAGATGTTGATCTGGCAGCGGCAGACCTTGTAACAAAGGTAGACTGCATTACAAACCTCACCGATAACACGGTTGTATCTGCTCTTCAGACCGTAATTGCAAAAGCAACCGATGCCGGTATTCCGGTATTTGGATCTGAAGTAGAGCAGGTAAAAGCAGGCTGTGTTGCTTCCATGGGTCTTGAGTACTTCGAATTAGGAAAGCAGACCGGACGTATGGCAGCAAAGGTATTAAAGGGTGAAGCAAAGGCATCTGAAATGAATTACGAAGTAATCAGCGAGCCCAGCCTTTATGTCAATACTGCTGCAGCAGATAAAGTAAGCCTTGCCTTAGATGATGATTTCGTAGCATCTGCTTATGAAAAGTTTGATGAAATTATTGTAGAGTAATCACGATCTGTTATGGTATGATTTTCTTATTACTTAGAATGATAATAGAGTAATGAGCGAGTACAGATTGTTTGGGGAGGAAGAAACGTGTCGTTATTATTAAGTGTATTTGAACAGGGTATGATTTACGCCATCATGGCGTTGGGTGTCTATATCACCTATAAGATACTGGATTTCCCGGATCTGACAGTAGATGGAAGCTTTCCGATGGGAGCAGCGATTACCTGTATCCTGATTTCCAAAGGAATGAATCCGCTGCTTACACTGCCCATCAGCTTTGCAGCAGGTGTTCTTGTTGGAATCCTGACAGGTGTGATCCATGTAAAGCTGAAGGTAAGGGATCTGCTTTCCGGTATCATTATGATGACTGCCCTTTATACGGTGAACTTAAGGATAGCGGGACGTGCCAATCTTCCCATTTATACCAATGAGACCATTTTTGATAATGGCCTTGTGAACAGGATTTTCCCGGAAGCAATGCGGCCGTATCAGACCGTTATAATCATTCTTACTTTTACCCTGATTGTAAAGTATCTGTTGGATGCTTACCTTCATACGAAGTCAGGATTCCTGCTTCGTGCCGTGGGGGATAATGATATGATTGTTACTTCCCTCGGTGTAGACAAGGGACTTGTAAAGATTGTCGGACTTGCGATTGCGAACGGACTGGTTTCCCTTGGTGGATGCGTTTACGCACAGCAGCAGCGTTATTTTGATGTTTCCATGGGAACCGGAACCGTAGTCATCGGTCTGGCAAGTGTAATCATCGGAACAAGCTTATTTAAGAAGGTTACCTTTGTACGGGTAACCAGCAGTGTTGTGATTGGTTCCATCATTTATAAGGGATGTGTCGCATTAGCATTACGTCTTGGACTCCCTTCTACCGATTTGAAGCTGATTACCGCAGTATTATTCCTTGTGATCCTAGTAGTCAGCATGGATCGCAACAAAAGCGCGAAGATTAAAGAAACCGCAGATAGTAAAGAGGAGACTGCACAGGGAGGTACGGAAGCATGATCGAGTTAAAGAATATTCATAAATATTATAATCCGGGCTCCGTAAATGAACTCTGCCTGTTCCAGAATTTTTCCCTTGAAATTCCGGATGGGGATTTCGTGGCAGTAGTCGGGAGTAACGGCTCCGGTAAAACCTCCCTGCTCAATATTATCTGTGGAACGATACCGATTGATTCCGGAGATATTGTAGTAAATGGAACTTCCATCGTTGGGAAAAAGGATTTCCTGCGTCACAGAAGCATCGGCCGGGTATATCAGGATCCGTCAAAGGGTACCTGTCCTTCCATGACCATACTGGAAAATCTGTCGCTTGCTGACAATAAAGGAAAGCCTTATAACCTAGGAAAAGGGATAAACAAAGCAAAGATTGAACAATATAAGGAGCTTTTAAAGAAGCTGAATCTTGGATTGGAGGATAAGCTGTATACACAGGTAGGATCCTTATCCGGTGGACAGCGTCAGGCACTTGCCTTACTCATGTCAACGATGACGCCGATTGAGTTCCTGATTCTGGATGAGCATACGGCAGCACTTGATCCGAAGACCGCAGACCTTATTATGGAGCTTACCGACCAGATCGTGAAGGAAAAGAAGGTTACGACCATTATGGTTACCCACAACCTCCGCTATGCGGTGGAATACGGAAACCGCCTCATCATGATGCATCAGGGAGAAGCAATTATTGATAAGTCCGGTGAAGATAAAAAGGCACTTTCCACCGAGGATATTATGAGTACATTTAACAGGATCAGCGTAGAGTGTGGTAATTAACAGTTCGACTATAAAAATCAGGATATATCCGTGTGTCTGTACACAAAGATGTATCCTGATTTTTTGTAACTGAACAGTTACGATTTTTATGAACGGAGCGGAGCTATTTCCTGAATTGCATATTATATAATTCCGCATAGATCCCGTTCTTTGCAAGCAGCTCCTCATGGTTTCCGCTTTCTGCGATGCCATTTTCTGTAAGAACCAGAATGCGTTCTGCATTCCGGATGGTAGATAATCGATGGGCAATAACCAGAGTGGTACGGTTCTTAGCAAGCTTTTCCAGGGATTCCTGTACTACTTTTTCACTTTCATTATCGAGTGCAGAAGTGGCTTCATCAAAAATAAGAATCGGGGGATTCTTTAAGAAAACCCTGGCAATGGACAGGCGCTGCTTCTGACCGCCGGAAAGCTTGATTCCACGCTGGCCGATATAGGTATCATATCCGTCCGGAAGGTTCATAATAAACTCATGGGCATTGGCATTACGGGCAGCCTGGACAATTTCTTCATCCGAAGCATCCGGACGTCCATAACGGATATTATCCATTACTGTACCGGCAAAGAGGTATACATCCTGCTGGACAATACCAATATTATTACGAAGGCTTCGCATTGTGAAATCACGGACATCCCGTCCGTCAATCAGAATCTGGCCTTCCGTAACCTCATAAAACCGGGGAATTAAGCTGCATAAGGTGGATTTCCCGACACCCGAGGTACCGACAAGTGCAATATATTCGCCTTCTTTGATGTGAAGGTTAATATGGGAAAGAACAGCTTCTGTGGTATCCTCATATTGAAAGCTGACATTTTGAAAGGTAATATCGCCCTTTGCGTTTTTTAATTCAATGGCCTTCGGGCGATCCACAATATCCGGACAAACGTTAAGTATTTCAAGGAATCTGGTATATCCGGAGGCACCATTCTGGAACTGTTCGGTAAAGCTGATGAGCTTTTTAATCGGTTCTGTAAAGTTGTTAATATAAAGCAGGAATGTAATCAGATCCGTAACGGAAATGATGGATCTGGTAATAAAGAAAGCACCGGATGCAATTACAATGACATTAATAAGTGTGGTAAAAGCACCAAGTCCGGAATTATAAAGTCCCATATATCGATAGCTTTCTTTTTTGCTTTCCACAAACCGGTCGTTTCCCTTTTTAAACTTTGAAAGCTCAATATCTTCATTGGCAAAGGACTTTACAACACGGATTCCTGACAGATTATCTTCAATCTGTGCGTTGATATCTGCGATACGTGCACGATTCTTTACGAAGGCCTTTTTCATTTTAATATTGAAATAAAAGGCATAAAGAAGCATAATAGGTACAATGGCAAATGCAATCAATGCAAGCTGCCAGTGAATGGATAAGAGAATACTGAAGGAACCAATCAGCTTAATGATGGAAATAACAATATCTTCAGGACCATGATGATAAAGTTCGCTGATTTCAAATAAATCATTGGTAACACGGCTCATGAGCTGTCCGACCTTCTGGTTATCAAAGAAACTGAAGGACAGCTTCTGATAATGGGAGAAGATTTCGTTTCGCATGTCATATTCCATTTTGGCGCCCATGATGTGGCCATAATAAGCAATGAAATAATTGCAGTAAAATTCAAGAGCAATCAGTCCCAGCATTAACAAAGACAGCTTCAGAATGAACTGCAGGGCTTCATCTGCAGCCCGGTAGATGACATCACTTGTAATATACCGTATAATAAGGGGCAATATGAGTGTAACGCCTGCACCGATGCAGGCAAACAGCATATCGGAGAAGAAAAGCTTCTTATATGGCTTATAATAAGAAAAGAATTTCTTCCAAAAATATTTTTTACTGATAGAATTTGTAGTCTGGTTTGTATTTGTAGTTTTCATAGGAGTTAGTCTAGCACAGAAGAAAAAGGAAATCAATGCCGGTTATTTCATGAAACAACCGGAAAGATTTTGTATTGTGACCGTGAATACGGAATGGATGTCCGGTGAATAGGATAAGGGGAATCTATGAATTATATTGTACTTGATTTAGAATGGAATCAGAGTAATACCGGTGATGAAGAGGAAGTAAAACAGATTCCTTTTGAAATCATTGACTTTGGGGCAATTAAACTGAATAACAGGGATGAAATGATTGATGAATTCAATCAGCTTGTGAAACCCCAGGTATATCAGCATATGCATCATATCACCAGTAAGATTATTCATCTTCATATGAAGGATCTGCAAAAGGGGCGTCCTTTTCCTGAGGTCATGCAGGAGTTCCTTGACTGGTGCGGAGAAGATTATATTTTCTGTACGTGGGGACCGTTGGATTTGTTTGAACTGCAGCGGAATATGAAGTACTATCATATGGATCCGTTAGCTTCTGCACCGATCCGTTTCTTAGATGTACAGAAGCTGTTCAGTATCCGGTATGAGGATCGTAAGCTGCGCCGGAGCCTTGAATTTGCCATTGATTTTCTTCATATTGAGAAGGATATTCCATTTCACCGTGCGTTCAGTGATGCGTATTATACCGCCAGAATTCTTGCGAAGATTGAGCCGGAGGTCCGGGTTAATTATTCGTTCGATACCTATATTCTTCCAAAAACCCATGAAGAAGAGATCCATGTGCTTTTTCCGGATTATATGAAGTATATTTCCCGGGAGTTTGAAGATAAGCAGGAGGCTCTGGCAGATCATGAGGTCATCAGCACGAAATGTTATCTCTGTCATAAGAATCTGCGAAAAAAAATCCGCTGGTTTACACCAAACGGGAAGCATTATTACAGCGTTTCCGAATGTCCGGTGCATGGTCTGATGAAGTCCAAAATCCGGATCCGCAGGTCGGAGGATGATAAGATTTATGTGGTGAAAACCTCGAAGTTCATTACAAGTGAAGAAAGTGAGCAGCTTGTAGAGAAAAGGGAAACGGCGAAGGAACATCATAAGAAAAGTAAGTAAAAGTCAAAACAGAAATTGGTATGATAAAAACAGAGGACCTAAAAATGAGGTCCTCTGTTTGATTTCCGGGTTCGTCTCCTGTAATGCTTCCGTTTCATATCATCAAACAGATTGTAATTGATGAACACGGAATGAATAAAGCTGATGAGGATCACAAGCAGGGCAAGGGCGAAAATCCAGATCATCACATAAAACACATTGATGATAATGGTTTTATCTAACAGTTCCACGGGACATAACGGGAAGAAAATCCGTTTTGCCGGTGCACCGCTATAGCCTTCTGTGCTTAATAAATCTACCGTGGCTGATCCTAAATAAGCACCGTGGTAGTTGTAATTAATGATGGCTATTTCCTGGTCATTATCCGTATCATATGAAACCTGCGAATCCAGATCTTCAAAAGTAATCGTTTTTGGCAGGATCAGATAGCTGCTTTCATTTAATCCAAGAAGCTGTGTGGAATTTCCTAAAATATCCGTGGAATTATGAAAGAAGCTGGAGCTTTTAATCGAGTACTTTGTTTCATTTTCTGCAATATTTACAAGAGAAAAATTCGTGAACCCGTAATCAAACAGCTTTACGGTATCATAAAACTGATTCGGCGACTCTTCCTTTAAGATGACACAAATCAGGCGCATATCATTTCTTTCTGCGCAGGTGACAAGGGTCTGTCTGGCCTGTTCGGTGTACCCGGTTTTACCCCCCTTAATTCCTTCATAAGCAATTTCTCCGGAAATGAGCTGGTGCTTATTACGGATATAGAAATCATCCGGCTGGGTTTTGGTTGCTTCAAAATGATAATTACCGGTATTGCCAATCTTTGCAAGCTGTTCATTCTGGAAAAAGGCTCTGGCAATCAGGGCTAAGTCATGTGCAGTGGTGTAGTGGTTTTCGTCATGCAGACCGTGTGGGTTCACGAAATGGGAATTCGTACAGCCCAGCTCTGCAGCCTTTTCGTTCATCATGTCGGCAAAGGCGTCAATAGAGCCTGCGATGTGTTCAGCAACCGCATTTGCGACTTCGTTCGCGGATCCGACTAAAATTCCGTACAGGCATTCACGCAGGGTCATGGATTGTCCTGGATCAATGCCAATGTTGGAGCTTCCGGATTCAAGACTGAATACGGCATCATGGGAAAAGGTGATGACCTCGTCCATGGAGCAGTTCTCAACAGCAATCAGACAGGTAAGAATCTTGGTGGTACTTGCAGGGTAAAGCTTCTCATCCATATTCTTGGCATAAAGAACCGTACCGGTGTTGGCTTCTAACAGATAAGCTGCCTCTGCACCAAGATCCGGACCGGTTGGCCAGTTGGCAATTTCATTGGTCTGAACCGGAAGGGATTTGCGCGCTTCCGCTTCCTCGTTATAATCGACAGAGGCAGAAGGGGCAGCCAGAGCCGTCGCAGAATATGAAATTAACAATCCAAGCACAAGCAGGAAAGTAAGAAAACGTTTCATTCAAAAACTCCTCGTAAATAGAAATTGCTCCGTAACAGAATTATTGCTTTTTTATCATACATCATTTCCGGATTTATATGAAGCTCTTATTTTTTTCAGGTGTAAAAATTTTGTAAAAGTTACCTATTATATGTGATTACTGCTTGACAAAGACAGTCAATATATGTTAGAAAAGATAAGTCTTAACAAGATATTAAAATTTATTAAGAAAACATAAAGACAACCACTTACCATGAACGAAGAAGTTTATGGCAACGGAGTGGTATTTTTTATGTAAAGAAGGAGGAGTAAAATGGCTCAGATATTAGCAGTAATCATCTTTGTGGCAATGTTTGCGCTGATCGTGACAGAAAAGATCGAGCGTCACATCGTAACACTGGTATGTGGTCTTCTGGTGCTGGTTCTTGTATTTGGATTAGTAATGCACAGTCCGGCGGCAATTTGGGAGACACTGAATCTTCGTGCGATTTTTACATTAAGTTTCTGGTATCCGGCAGGACAGGGTGGTGAGGCCTCTGCAGGAATCAACTGGGAAACCATTATCTTCATCGCCGGCATGATGATCATGGTAGAAGGAATGGGAAATGCAGGATTCTTCCGCTGGTTATGCATGCGGATTGCAAAGGCTGTTAAGTATAAGACCATTCCGATCTTCATTACATTTATGTTAATGGCAAGCTTTCTGTCCATGTTTATTGACAGTATTACCGTTATTCTGTTCCTGGCAGCAGTTACCGTAGAGCTTGCACAGCTGTTGAAATTCAATCCGGTTCCGGTTATCCTGTCAGAGATTTTCTGTGCAAATTTAGGTGGGTCCGCAACAATGTGTGGAGATCCCCCAAATATTATTATCGGAACCTCCCTGGGATATTCTTTTGCAGACTTTATTACACATACCGGACTCATTGCCGGCGTATGCTTAATATTATCTCTGATTTACTTTTATGCGATTTTCCACAAACAGCTTGTACAGAAGGAAACACTTGACATTGCAAGCTTTCCGGAGCCGAAGGAAGCTATTACAAGCAAGAGTAAATTTACTATCAGCTGCATCATTTTTGCATGTGCGGTTGTTATGCTGATTACTCATGCTCAGACAGGCTTAAGCGTTGCATTTATTGGCTTATTTATTGCAATTGTAACCTTGATTACTTCCGGAAAAGACAGTATGATGTTATTAAAGAAGGTAGATTACAAAACACTGTTATTCTTCGTTGGACTATTCGTTGTAGTAGGTGGTCTGGAACAGACCGGAATCCTGCAGATTATTGCAGAATTTATTGGAAATATCAGTGGTGGTAATATCAAACTGATGATTGCGATTATTATCTGGGTTTCTGCTTTTGCAAGCGCCTTTATTGACAATATTCCTTTTGCAGCTACCATGATCCCGGTTATCCGGAGTCTTGCAGCAATGGAAGGTGTGGACTTATCTACCCTTGCATGGGCATTGTCCATGGGTACAGACATTGGTGGAAGCGGAACACCGATTGGCGCATCTGCGAACGTTGTAGGTACCGCTGTGGCAGCAAAGGAAGGTTATCCGATTGGATGGGGCAAGTATTGTAAGGCCATGGCACCTGCCACAATTATGGTAGTTTTCGTTTCCATGATTATCATTTTTGTAAGATATCTGTAAATCAGACAGAACAAGGAGGGATACCGTATGGCAGAACAGATTATTATTGCGATTGGCCGTGAATTCGGAAGCGGCGGACATGAAATCGCTGAGAAGCTTTCCGAACTTTATGGAATTAAGCTGTATGATAAGAATATCCTGCAGAACATTGCAGAGGCTAAGAATGTTGATGTGGCAAGCTATGAGAAATATGATGAAGTTCCTAAAAAGATGATCTTTTCCAGAACCGTTAAGGGACTTTCCAATTCCATGGAGGAGAACATCGCACAGCTGCAGTTCCGTTATCTGGAAGACAAGGCAAATGCCGGAGAGTCTTTCGTTGTTGTCGGACGTTGTGCAGAAACCATGCTGAAGTATCATCCGGCACTGGTATCCATCTTCGTATTGAGCGACTGGGATGCGAAGGTAGAGCGTATTATGAGGATCTACGAGCTTACCAGGGAAGAAGCTGAAAGCTTCATCTTCCGTAGTGACCGTAAGCGTAAGGATTATCATAATTATTACTGCAAGATCAAGTGGGGCGATTCCAGAAACTATGACGTGTGTGTAAACAGCAGCAGGCTTGGTGAGGAAGAGACCGTACTGATGCTCAAAGAGTACATCGATAAGAGAATCGCACACAGGGCTAAGAAATCATGAGATTAAGAAATATTGCAGGATCCAGGGATGTGATTGCCGAAAGCGAATGGGTAATTCAGGAGCCCTGTTCACAAAAGGGTAAATGGACAGAAGTATTCGGAAATGACCATTCAATCCGCATAGAGATTGGTATGGGAAAGGGAAAATTCCTTCATGAACTGGCGAAGGAGAATCCGGAGATTAATTACATAGGAATTGAAAAGTATTCCAGTGTCCTGCTCCGTGCCATCCAGAAGATGGAAACAGATCCACTCCCAAACTTAAGGTTTATCCGCATGGATGCTGAAGAGATCAGTGAAGTATTTGCGGAAGAAGAAATTGACCGGATTTATCTGAATTTTTCGGATCCATGGCCAAAGGACCGGCATGCGAAACGTCGTCTTCCATCCAGAGAGTTCTTAAAGCGTTATGACACCTTTTTAAAGAAGGATGGCATTTTGGAATTTAAAACAGATAACCGGCCACTGTTTGATTTTGCAGTGGAGGAGCTGCCCTTTGCAGGATGGGAAGCGATCGTGATTACTTATGATCTGCATCATGATGAAGAGCTGGTGAAGGGGAACATTATGACGGAATATGAAGAAAAATTTTCCGCCATGGGGAACCCGATCTGCAAATATATTATTCATCGTAAAAAATAATTCTAAAACAACCATTGACAATTGCGCCTAAAAAAGGTATGATTGTCAATGGTCGTATAACGGCGTGTGGCTCAGCTTGGTAGAGCGCTACGTTCGGGACGTAGAGGCCGCAGGTTCGAATCCTGTCACGCCGACTATAATGAAACAGCTTCTTCATAAATTATGAAGGAGCTGTTTTTATTAATGGCATTATTTACTTGTTAATTAAAGTGATTACATTTATAATCAGATCAGGTGCTGCCATATCACGGCAGGCGGTTGCTATTGTAAGTCTTGTTTACAAGATTTCACATAAAAAATAACCGCCCTAGCCTCACAAACTAAGCGGTTATTTTTTAACTGTTTTTGAGGGCAACCGTCTATCGGCAGCACCACTTTATGGATATATAATAGCATAGAATATTTATGAAGTCAAATATAGGTGATTGGCATGGATGATCAGAAGGATAAGAAGCAGAATCAGGAAAATATAAATTCCGAGGCGAAACCGGAAACTACAGATTTTATGAAAGAGACGATCAAGCAGCGGCCTCTGAACCGGAAGAAGCTTCTGCGGAGAACGATAATTACGGCTTCCATGGCGGTGATTTTTGGTCTGATTGCGTGTGTGACCTTTTTGCTGTTGGAACCGGTAATCAGTAACCGGTTGTATCCGGAAGAGGAGCCGCAGACGGTTGTTTTTGTTGAGGAAACCAGGGAAGATGAAATTTTGCCGGAGGATATGCTGACGGAAGACCGGCTGGCAGATGAGGCTGAGAGCTCACCGGAGCCGACAGCACCGGCTGCTTTGGAGGATTCCCAGATTGAACAGGTTTTATCAGAGATGGAGCTTGGAGTAGAGGATTACCTGTCGTTATCCGGTGCAGTGCGTGATGTTGCGAAAACGGCAGAGAATTCGATGGTGAAGGTTGTAGGAATTACCTCGGACAGAGACTGGTTTGATAATGAATATCAGAATGAAGATATTGTGTCCGGAGTGGTCGTGGCGGATAACGGCAGGGAAATTCTGATCCTTGCGAATTTGAAGAATATCAAGGGTGCGGAATTACTGGAAATTGTATTTGTAAATGGGGATACTTATGTTGCGGAGATCAAGCAGGAAGACCGTAACACGGGACTGGGAATTCTGTCCATTGTCAAGGCAAAGATGGCGCCTGCTACCATAGATGTTGCAAAGCCGGTCAGTATGGGAACCTCATCCAATGTGAACCTTCCGGGTAATCCGGTGATTGCCATAGGAAGTCCGATGGGGGTTGAGAATTCGATCAGCATTGGCGTTGTCACTTCATCCGGAAATGCGGTGCATCTTCCGGATGCCACCTATAAGTGGATTGGAACCGATATCTACGGAAGTACCTCTGCGAGCGGTATTCTTATTAATCTGCGGGGGCAGTTAATCGGAATTATTGATATGACCTATAATGACGGTGATATGAAGAATCTTATCAGCGGAATCGGAATTTCCGAGCTTAAGAAGCTGGTGGAGTGCCTTTCCAATGATAAAGCAATTGCTTATCTGGGAGTTTATGGCATGGATGTACCGGTGGATGCCCATGAGCAGATGCAGGTTCCGTTAGGGGCATATATTTATGAAACCGTTGTGGATTCTCCGGCTATGGAGGCAGGAGTTCAGAGTGGTGATGTCATTACGAAGATAGGACAGACAGAAATTACCTCCTATCAGGAACTGGTGAATGCACTATACCAGTTACGGCCGGATGCACAGGTAACCGTGACCTTGATGCGGCAGGGACCGGATGGCTATACAGAAATGGAAGTTAATGTGACATTAAAATAAAGCAACAGAAAGAGGTGGCATGATGAAATATTTAAAGGATTATAAAGACGGAGACCGTTTCTTTGACATTTATCTGTGTAAGCATAAGGTGTCTGCAGTAACCAAGAATGGCAAGCCATATGAAAGCGTGATCCTGCAGGATAAAACGGGAACGATTGACGGTAAGATCTGGGATCCGAACAATGCAGGAATTGCAGATTTTGATGCATTGGATTACATAGAGGTCTATGGTGATGTAACGAGCTTTCAGGGGGCTTTACAGGTAAATGTGAAGCGGATCCGGAAATGCCAGGAGGAAGAGGTGAATCCCAGTGATTATCTTCCGGTAAGTAAATATGATATTGAAGAAATGTATACGGAACTGCTGAAGTACATTCACAGCATTCAGAATCCATATCTGAAGCAGCTTCTTTCCGGGTTTTTTATTGAGGATGAAGGCTTTATTGCCGCCTTTAAGAAATCCTCCGCAGCTAAAACCGTACATCATGGCTTCGTAGGAGGTTTATTACAGCATACCTTAAGCGTAACCAGAATGTGTGACTATTACTGTAAGAATTATGAGAGACTGAACCGGGATCTGCTTTTAACCGCTGCAATCTGTCATGATATGGGTAAAATCAAAGAGCTTTCTGCTTTTCCGCAGAATGATTATACCGATGAGGGGCAGTTCCTTGGACATATCGTGATCGGTACGGAGATGGTTGGAGAGAAGATTCGTGAGATTCCGGGATTTCCTGTTGTTCTGGCAAGTGAGTTAAAGCATTGTATTCTGGCGCATCACGGAGAATATGAGTTTGGTTCTCCGAAGAAGCCGGCAATCATGGAGGCAGTAGCTCTTAACTTTGCGGATAATACGGATGCAAAGCTGCAGACCTTTACTGAATTAATGGACAATACTACAGAAACGGGCTGGCTTGGCTTCAACCGGCTGTTTGATTCCAATGTTATTGGAACCAGGGTGGAGTAACCTGTACCATCCGGCAGCCTATGAGTGAAATAACCGGTTATTGTTCCCATAGCAGCCGGATACTTATTGTCAGGCTGCGTAAGAACATGATTCAGCAGTGAATCGTAACAATCGCGGAGCTGCTGCGTAAAATATGGGACAGGATTGAATCAACAGGGAAGAACGAAGAGATATGGATTTTCAGAAAAATCAACTGCTTACAACTGAGATTATCGATATAAGCACGGAGGGAGAAGGGATTGGCAAGGTAAACGGTTATCCCTTTTTCATTAAGGATACGATCATTGGCGATCAGGTAGAGATCCGTGCAATTAAATTAAAGAAGAATTATGGTTACGGAAGATTAGAGAAGGTGATTACACCTTCTCCTTTTCGTGTAACGCCGTCCTGCTGTTTTCACAGGCAATGCGGAGGATGTCAGATCCAGGCAATGAGCTATGAGCAGCAGCTTGCATTTAAACACAATAAGGTGCGGAATAATCTGCTTCGTATCGGTGGATTCGGGCCGGAGGAGCTTGACCGGATTATGGAGCCGGTTGTGGGAATGGAGGAGCCGTTTCGATATCGAAACAAGGCGCAGTACCCGATTGGTATGGATAAAGAGGGAAATCCGGTTGCCGGCTTCTATGCAGGGCGCACGCACAGTATTATTGCCAATACGGAATGCCTGCTTGGAGTAGATGAGAACAGGACGATTCTGGAAGCAATTTTGCAGTATATGAAGGAATATAGCATAAGCGCATATGAGGAGGCTTCCGGAAAAGGGCTGGTCCGCCATGTGTTAATCCGCAAGGGCTTTACGAGTGGAGAAATTATGGTGTGTCTGGTAATTAATCCGGAACACATGAAAGGCCGTATCGGGATAAGAGAGAAGAACAGCAAAAGGGAATGGCTGCCTCATCAGAAGGAGCTGATTGAACGGCTTGTGGCAATCCGGGGTATGACCAGTATATCTGTAAGCATTAATTGCGAGAAAACCAATGTTATTATGGGGACAGAAATTCATACACTTTGGGGAAAAGAGAGGATAACAGATACAATTTTCGTCCGTGATGTGGATAACTGCTTCGCACGTACCGGAGATGGCATTGCTTTTTCTATTTCACCGCTTTCCTTCTATCAGGTAAATCCGGTGCAGACAGAAAAGCTATACAGTCTGGCACTTTCCTATGCAGGACTTAGCGGTAAGGAATCCGTGTGGGATTTGTATTGCGGAATCGGAACGATTTCCCTGTTCTTAAGTGGAAGAGCATCAAAGGTCTATGGAGTGGAAGTCGTGCCACAGGCGATTGAGGATGCAAAGCAGAATGCAGCAAATAATGGAATCACTAATGCAGAGTTCTTTGCTGGAAAGGCAGAAGAGGTACTGCCGGAATTCTATGGAAGAAAAGATGCGGTATCCCATTCTGCAGGCAGCACGGAGCAGGGCAGGGAAGGCATGCTTCATCCGGATGTGATTGTCGTGGATCCTCCGCGGAAGGGCTGCGATGAGATGTGTCTTGATACCATGCTTAAGATGGCCCCGGACCGGATCGTTTATGTGAGCTGCGACAGCGCAACGCTTGCCCGTGATCTCCGGATTCTGTGTGACGGCGGCTATGAATTGAAACGCGTCCGCCCGGTCGATATGTTTCCACAGACTGTGCATGTGGAGACGGTTGTCTTGCTTTCCAAGGGCGAGGTCGACTCGAAAAAGATTCGGGTTGAGTTCTCTTTGGAAG
>OMAO01000387.1_pt1 | contig 25540 bp, 30 predicted proteins | sample 1644641 | NCBI WGS metagenome assembly OMAO01 (sample SAMEA103958120, study PRJEB25191) | human gut metagenome | biome: human-associated habitat [ENVO:00009003]; feature: intestine environment [ENVO:2100002]; material: feces | place: Germany | collected 2013/2015
GCACTGAAGGATTCTTATACCCGCGTGCTGGAGCATCTGCGCACAGGCCGGGTGTCTGCCGCCGATCTCAAGCAGGTTCAGAAAGCGCTGGCATTTTTGACGCCGACCTGTCAGATGTCCAGAGAGGCCCAGCGCGACCTGATGAGTGTCAATCTCAAAACAACAGCGCTGCTCCGTTCTCACCACTGACTGCAATACCTTGTGATAGCTGTTTTGAAGGACACGTCCCTGAGCCGCAGCTATGGAGCGTGACGTCGCCGGAGGTTGTGGTGAAGCAGCCTGTCATAGCGCCCGCTGCGGTAGCTCTGGTGGATTTCGCTGCACTCGCAGCACACGGCCTGCGCCAGTAACTCCATCTCTTTCTCCAGCAGTTCGTTCTGCGTTTCTTCTACGCTGCCGCGAACCAGTTCCTTGATCTGACCCCTGATAATTTCCACGTTGAATTCTACAATCTTCTCGGACATAGTTTGCTGTCTCCTTTTAGAATGATGTCTTGTGACTTCATTCTGCCAGAGCCCGCAAGCTATGTCTTCTTTTATGCGTTCTCCTTTTTGCGCAGCTTATTGTACATTGTCGTTTTTTCTGATAACGCGAAGAAGATAGCCGCAGAATTGGACTTCAAATCGCTCAAACAAGGTGAACCACAAGTTCCATGACTTTTTCAAATCTGGCAGTTAAAATACAGACAGAAACAAATTTTCAAGCCAGAGGTGAAGAAACATGAATCTGAAAGAAGCGTTCCGCTACCAGAACAAGCTCCAGTCGTTTCTGGACGAAGCGCAGAGCATCCTTGACCGTGATTCCAACGTCACGCGGGTGGAGAACACCTATCTGCGCCATAAGGTCATGGCGGAAGCGGAGGACGAAACCGTTCTTGCCGTGCCGGAAACGGAGTATTACGAGCAAATCACGGACATTGCCCGTTTCCTCCTGTATCTGCTGGACGAGAAAGGCAAGCTGTTCGCCGCCATCCGCAAGGCAAAAACGGAGCTGGACATCGACATGGACAGCGCGGTCAGCCTCAACGCCACGCGGCAGAGCATTGCCCGCACATTCAAGCGGATGAATGATCTGCGCAGCTCCGAGCAAACGATCACGGGCGGCGGCACCGGCTACCGGTTCAACGCTGAGGGCAATCAGATCTCCTACCGCTGCGATGTGCGGCGGGTGACGACGATCAACTACGACCGCAAGGTCATCCGTGCTGCACTCGGCAAGCTCAATCAGCAAGCCGATGAGACTTCCACCAGAATCGACCTGTGCCTTGTCACGTCGAAGGTGGACTACGCGCCGCCCTTTGATGTGAACGCCAGCTTTGCAGAGGCGTTCGAGACCTATACAGAAAACGCCGGAGCATAACGCCCAGGCGCAGCCCGGCTATTTTGGGTGCGGCAAGCCAGGAGAATGCAAATACCGGTTCAGGTGCAGATGAACGATAACGCTGCACACTTTTAGAAAGATATTCTGGCTTGGCTCACCCTACGAGCTTTTATGGAAGAAAAAAGAAGCGTTCCGCTTTTCCAACCTCGCCAGACGTTCTTCCGCGAAAACCGCTTTTTCCATATCACACGTTTTCCTGCATCCAAACTGACGTCTCCATATGATATGTAAGGCAAGCAAGCCTGACTCGCTGATTACGAGATCAATCACGATCAAATGCTGATCTTTTCCGTGTGCGCAGCTGAACGTGTGACCTGTCACGCAGCAGGCAATGCAGGCGGAGCAAATGGTGGAAGCTGCATCGGACGCTCGCCGTATCCAAAATAGCCGGGGAGAAAATGATGTGAGCAGCAGGACTCGGCCTGCTGCTCACTGACAATATGCAGTTTTATAACAGGAACAAGAATCTGATCTATCGGAACCTCAAAGAGCACTCCGAGTGCATAGAGATTATCTACCGTGGGCAGGCTTTCGCCCTTCTGCCACTTGTAGATCGCCCGCGGTTCTTCAAAGCCGAAGTAGCTTTGCAGCTCCCGGACGGTCAGGCCGCGCTCCATGCGCAGACGGCGGATGTTGTTTCCCGTCGCGATGAGATCGATCACGGGGTATGCTTTCATTCCCATTTTGCTTGCCTCCTTTAAGGTCGTGATATTACAAAATATCAGAGATGGCAGCCGGATGCAAGATGACAACGCACTTTGTAATTCAAATGTAAAACTAGAGGGGGATGAAGTATGATCAATACAGTACCGCTGAAGAAGCAGAGCAAACGGGCGCAGAAGGAATATCACAGCAAACAGCGCGGAAGTTGGTACGGTATATCGCCCGTGACGCGCACCGTGCCTAGTAGAAGGCTTTATGACCGAAAGCGAATTAAGAGAGAAGATCGCTGGGCTCGTGGAGAATGAATCATCTGAAGCGCATCTGAGAAGCAAAAACCGGCGTAGGCTGCGCCGCGTTCGCGACATTCAAAAGAGTGACGGACTGCTGCACATTATAAATTATGGCAACCATGCCACGCATCGCAGATACATCGATTGGGGCTTTGACGGTCGGACGCTGCTGCACACAGGAAAGTACATCAAGTATCCTAAAAACAGCCGCAGTCAGAGCTGGATCAAGCTAGAGACTAGCCGTAGGATCCGCAGCTGCCGAAATGCTCCAGCAAAAGGGAATTTCTATCGCCGCTTATTTGACTATATAGTGATGACCAATTGCCAATTATCTTTGGCGAAGGGGTGTAAAGTTGAGAAAAAGTTATGAGTACAACGTAAAACCGTGTATTACTGCAAAATTGTCTTGCAATATGCAGAAAACGGCTTGGAGGTCGTCCTAACGTTTAGGGACGACCTCTTTAGCTGCCTACAGCGACTATGCGGTTGCGCTTACATTTTAGGACAAACCACGGCAAATTGAATTTGAACGACAATCAATTAAGAATCTTGACCGTGAGCTTTTTGCAAAGGAATTTTTGTGGGGAGCCAATTGAGTGGAATATGTGGCCCAAACTGTGCCTGTGACCATTATAAATAAAAATGTTTAAAAACGGGGATTTTAACTGTTAGAGTTGCGCATACGTGTTGAATTTGGTAGAATGTAGTCAGAGCATTCTAAGAATGAAATGGTTTTAATAGGCGGTGTGTTATGAAAATCCTTTTTCTTCATATTAGCGATGCGTATCCCCATAAGAGAAGAGACTGAATAGTGTGTGCTCTGCGCACTTGCAAATTGGTTTTACAAAATACAGTGGGAGGAATCAGAATGCTGGACGGAGAGTTTATTGAGCATGTATGTGATCATTCAGATCGTTCTGCGTGGAACTGCATGACATTGATTGCCGGAAAGAATGCGACAACAACCGGCCAGGTCCTTGTCGCACATAACGAGGATGACGATGTATATTGCAAAGTCTATCGCGGCGATGTCCCGCAAATGAATTGGCAGGCAGGCTCTGTGATCCCTGCTGAAAATGGGCGGGCGTTGATCCCTCAGATTGAACATACACATGGGTATCTATGGGTCGAAGTGAAAGCAGGAATGTACGGCTTGTCCAATGCAGATACCTATTTCAACGATGCGGGCATTCTTATTGTAAGTAACAGCTGTAAAGTCTCAAAGGAGAACACACGGGATCCGTCTCGCCTGAGCAATGGCGGCATAGAGGGAAATCTTCGCCGCATAGTAGCTGAACGGGCATCGACGGCGCGGGAAGCACTGCAGATCGCTATCGAAATGGTCGATACATATGGATATGCGCCAGACGGACGAAGCTACACGTTTGCAGACAAGAACGAAGCGTTTATGATTCAGATCGTCAGCGGTCGACATTATATGGCAGTTCGCATTCCGGACGATATGGTGGCAGTAATGCCTAATCACTATACACTGCACGGGCTCAACGACTTCCCGGAAACCTACTATTCGCCGGATCTGGTTGAATACGCCATAGAAAAAGGGTGGTATAAACCCCGGCAGGATGGCAGTTTTGAGGATTTTGACTTTGCAAAGGCGTATGCGATAGAGGAAAAACAACACCAACCTTATAATGTATTGCGCGCAAAGCACGCTCTTCAGAAGCTGATGCATCAGAAATGCGGGAACACAACAAATGATCTGCCCTTTGTTTGCCGCCCGAACCATAAGGTTTCACCCCGTGAATTAGGCAATATCATGTCTGAACACTATGAGGGCACGCCGGATGACGCGGAACGGGTTGGCCCTGGGCGCTCTCCGCATTATTCCAGTATCCGCCGCATTTGCACCGGCTCCACTGTAGACAGCATCGTATGTGAGTTTTCCAATGAGGCATTGTTTACAAAAATATGGACTTGTCTTGGGCGGCCCTGCCAGCTTCCCTATATGCCGACACACCCGGCCGCAGGACTTCCGAAAGCCCTGAACTCCATGGAAAAGCCTGTTGAGCGAGCCGCAAAACACTATTTATCAGCACCCGAAGAGATGGGATATTCAAGAAGTGTCTGGCAGAGATTCCGTGATTACCAAAATGCAATGGATCTGCTGTATTGTGACACCGCAGACGACGGCCGTAAGCTTCTGTCTGATCTTTGGAACGCCGACTGCGAGGCTATAGCAAGGGCGGAGAACGAAGCACGAAGCCTCATCCGCTGTGGTAAGGTTGAGAATGCATTGACGCTGCTTCGTGAAACAGATAATTTGAGAATATGCAAAGATTTGGATGTGCTTGAAATGTTTGCCTCACAAAAGACTCGGCGGATAGATGCTGCGCCGGTATATCTGGAATCCAATCAGAAAAAAAGCATAACAGTTACCTTCTCTTGTCCCTTTGAACCCGTAGAGGAGAGTCTGATTTTTGGACTGAGCGGCCGAAGCACCAGTGCCAACTTTGCTTGTTGTCAGCAGGGAACGCTCAGAAAACATACAAGCGGCCAGTATACGGCAGACTTTTCACTGGAACTGCTCAAACCGGATCTGTGCGCCGCCGCGTCTTTTGCCTGCCTTCTGGGAGGAACGGACACCACAGGCATTCCATTTGTTGGGCAAGTAATGCTTTCGCTCCCCAAAACCGGAGTGAACCGCATGTGTGTTATGGCGGACACACTGAGAGATAAGAATGGCTGCAAAATGAAGTGATATATTAAATGCGACCATGTGTGTAGTTTTCATTGCAAAACAGTGCAATAAGAGCTATAATAAAGACAACAGAGGGCAAGCATCTATTTTGGTTCTACTCAGCCCTTGAGACTAAGCTGTTTTGACTTGCAGGAAACGCGAAAACCCTTGAGATTTCAGGAGATTTTAAGTCGAGGGATCTAAAAGGGTGCTGCTTGCCAAATTAGACAAAAACCGTGTATAACTTGAGTTATACATGGTTTTTGATTTTTTGCTGGAAAGACACATGAAATAAACTCGCAAACTGTGCAGAATGTGCATACAGAAGATAGCAAAATATCATTTATTCCTATGTTTTATCTCTTGGATGAGGTGGCAACATAGGAATTTTTATTTTAGGAGGAACAAAACATGAGAATACCATATGGTTTTACTTTGACCAACAACGGGACACTTGAAATCAACAGGAGTGAAGCAGATAACGTTGCCCTGGTTTTTGACCTCTACATGGCAGGTGCAAGTTTGGGAAAGGTTGCAGATATGCTTTTTTCAAAACAAATACCGTCTCCGACTGGAAAGGCAAAATGGACTCGTGCCGCGGTAGGCCATCTTCTTTCTAACGGAAAATATGTGGCGATCATCGGGCTAAAGAAGTTTCTGGATGTACAATTTGAAAAGGCGGCACGCTGTAACATTGATTATGACAAGGAGGGCTTGCCGAGAAAAAATACGCGCTATGTTTCGCATATTATGCTTCAGAACTGATCCATCTTTTATATTTCTGTGCATTATGCTACAATGACCTTAAGAGGTGATCAGTGTGGCAGAGAAACTTAGTTTGGTGGATATGATCGGTATCGGAAACTTGTTGGAGCCCCTCGTGGCTGAGGATATCATCACCTGTGAGGAGCGGGACCGAATTATATTGCGAATTGCGAAGGATAATGAGATCGACGAATACAGGCTTTCTGTTCTTGCTGGCTATAAAAGAAGTAAGGCGGAGGTGTTGGCCCGCATGGAACAGAGAAAGCAGTCGATGCCTCAGCACAAAAAGCAGGATGATAGTTATATTTCGCTGACTGAGCTTGCACGAAATCACAGCAAGAATACCCCGGGATATGTGATACAGAGCTGGCTGCGCAGTGAAAATACACTAGCCTTTTTAAATCTGTGGGAGCAGGAAAATAACCCCGATTATAGAGAAGCGGGCTACATTGAACTTTTAGAGAAAAAGAAAACTGCCTCGTTTACTTTGACACCAAAGCTATGGATCGAGAAAACAAAGGCGACCGGTATCGCTTCCAAACAAGGCAAAGGCGGCGGAACATTTGCGCATCCGATGATTGGCTGCGAATTCGCGTCATGGATATCGCCGGAATTCAAGATGCTGTTGCTGAAGTTGTCATTAGGCAGAGAGCAGGTGAGATAATATGGCTGAATGCGATCTTTTCCAAGAGCAAAAATTGACCAAATACATATTGCTTTTGACGGAAATGCAGTTTTGTTTGTATCTGAATCAGAGCGTATATATCAGCACGAAGGGATGCAGGCCTTTATGGACAATGGAAGAGCAAAGGCGGATATTCCGCTGCAAAAAGGGCCTTTTGCAATTTTCCTTTTGACCATAGCACATATTCAAGAGTTGTTTAAGGATAAGGGTAATTCACCTATTCGGACTGCATTGGTTACTTCGCGAAATGCTCCCGCACACGAGCGTGCAATCAAAACTCTGCGAAAATGGAATGTACATATTGATGAGGCGTTTTTTCTTGGTGGAGTAAGTAAGCGCGATGTGCTTTCGGCATTTGGTGCACATATCTTTTTTGACGATCAACATGTTCATGCAGACCCTGCATCAGAGGTTGTTCCCTCTGCGGTAGTTCAATATCGGGAGGGAGATAATCCTGAGAAGTAAAAAAACATAGCGTTTCGAAAATCTAAATGTGTTTTTACACGCACTATTGACTGCGTGTGAGTGAGGGCTTGAAATGAATATCAATTCACATGTACAACTCCCCAACTGCGTTTTACGGAATTTTCGGGATGAAACAGATCCGGAGAAGAAAGTCTGGTATTTGGATGTGCAGACAGGCGATATTCTGCGCAAGTCCTCCAAAAAGCTCGGAACTTGCAAGGGATACTATTCTGAAACAGGCGAAAGGTTTTGGGCGGAGAACATTGAAAACCCATTATCGATCATAACCCATAGAATTCAAAAAAACTGTACAGGTGAAATACCGTGCTTGCAGATTTCTGCTGATGACGCAGATGTATGCAAACGTTATATCAAGGCTGCGTTTATCCGAAGCAAAATGGCGGAGGATGAAATGAACAAGCACTCTGTTACTGCGAGTACCTGCACGGAGCAAAGTAATCATGACATGCTGGCGTGTTTTGGGCTGCGCTCATATGGGCCGATTGAAAGCGACCTGGAAAAGATGGATGTATCGGTTTTGGTGAATAAGACAGAAAGAATGCTTGTTGTTCCACGAAACTGCTTTTATCTTGTAACGCTACAAGGTGCTTCCCATATGGTTGCGCCGGTTTGTCCGAAAGGCGCCATACTTATTGATGCCACAAAAAATGGGACGTGCCGGGATGACCGCCGTTGTTTCAGAGCCAAACGTGATTGAGGAAATGAATATTTGGGCACTTTGCAGCGAATTGGAATTCAACAGCGCATTTGTCGCGGCTAATAGTCGAACCGAACTCGAATTGCTTAAATATGAGTTGCCATTACGTCATGATATTTGTTCATCTATAGTGTAGTGAAAACACATCAAGCTGCACCCAAATAGATGCCGCTGCGAAAAGCCCAGAAGTTTCAACGACTTCCGGGCTTTTTTGCGCCCATTTTTAGAGGCGTGACAAAAAGATGCCAAAATGGGCTTTGGCAAATTCGATGGACCTGTACCTTTACCCAAGGCTTTTTGAGCCGCTTTTCTGAGGACTTTTCGGAAAAGTGGCTCTTTTTTGTCCTCGGCAAAGTGTAGAATTCTAACTGGCGTTTTTGTTGGTTATGCCGAATACGCACTCCAAGCACAGATGCCAGCGCGTTAGCCAGTTGTGCGACGCTTCAGACGTTAAAACCGCAGGCAAGCCTCCACCCGCTTCAGGACGAAATCACAGCGTATTGGCGATGCTGGGACGCGAGAAAGCAAACCTCCCGTTGCGCTGGCAACGGGAGGTCGTTTATCTGCTGGCTCTCAGCAGAGCATCGGTTTTTAATGTCACGCCCATCATGTCTTTATGGGCTTCGCGGGTGTCCCGGCAGAGCGGCGACAGGAAGGTTAATGCGTTCTGAATGCGGCTCAGACCAGACGCAGAGAGCGTATTCTCGCGCAGATGGCGCAGCACCCGGCGATAGTGCTCATGTGTGATACCATTAGCAACATTCGACCAGAGTGTTTTTCTTTCTCCCTACCCTTACTACAATTTCAAAAGCGCTTTTTGGCCACTTCTGCAAATAAAGCGTTTGTGATAAACCGTCCTGTCCACTTTTTACCACTACTACGGTCTGGTGTGGGCGATTTGGCAAAGCCGGACACAAAAAAATGGACAAGACTTTCGCCTTGCCCAATCTGCACAAGCAATCTCCTCATCTTTATTCAATCTTAATACGTCGCAAATGTCCCTTATCCGCTCTTAAAATCTCCGGCTGTATAATATAACCATCACGGAAATAAGGAGCTGCCTTTATGCCGGAAGAGATCATTCGTCGAAAGCGCCGCCTTTCGTCTTTTCAAATTATCATATTAGGTTTTGCCGGGGTCATTCTGCTCGGAGCGCTGCTGCTGATGCTGCCGATCTCCACGACTGGAGGGAATGTAACTCCATTCAATGAAACGCTGTTTACAGCAACCTCTGCCGTCTGCGTGACAGGGCTTGTGGTGCAGGATACAGGCAGCTACTGGTCAACCTTTGGGCAGGCGGTTATTCTGGCGCTGATCCAAATTGGTGGTCTTGGTGTCGTAACCGTAGCAGCATCGTTTGCGCTGTTGTCCGGGCGAAAAATCTCTCTGATGCAGCGCAGCACCATGCAGGATGCAATTTCAGCACCAAAGGTCGGCGGAATCGTCCGCCTGACACGCTTCATCCTGCGAGGGACGTTTCTGATTGAGCTGCTGGGGACACTTGCCATGCTGCCGGTGTTCTGCCGGGACTATGGATGGCGCGGCGTCTGGATGGCGGTATTCCATTCCATATCTGCTTTTTGCAACGCCGGGTTTGACATTCTTGGGACAGAAAGCAACCGCTATCCATCTCTTACCGGCTATGCGGGCAGTCCGGTAATCAATATCACGATTATGCTGTTGATCGTGATTGGCGGCATTGGATTTCTGACATGGGATGACATCTTTGAAAACAAGTGGCGGTTTCATCGCTACCGAATGCAGAGCAAGGTGATTCTCGTCACGACAGGTCTTTTGATTTTTCTGCCTGCTGTGTTTTTCTTCTTTTCAGACTTTTCCGCGCTTCCCGCCGGAAACCGGCTGCTGGCATCCTTTTTTCAGTCCGTCACGCCGCGGACAGCGGGCTTCAACACGGTAAATCTATCCGCGATGTCCGGTGCGTCGCAGGGCGTGATGATCCTTTTGATGCTCATTGGCGGCTCTCCGGGGTCTACGGCAGGCGGCATGAAAACCACCACGCTGGCAGTTCTGCTTTCCAATGCTGCCGCGACCTTCCGCCAGCGGGACAGCGCCCAGTTCTTTGGGCGCAGAGTCGATTGCAGCGCCGTCAAAACCGCCGCGACCATCCTGACGATGTACCTTGCGCTGTTCTTTGGCGGAGGCGTTTTTATCAGCGTATACGAGGATATCCCGCTGTCCTCCTGCCTGTATGAAGCAGCGTCGGCAGTAGGCACGGTTGGACTGACATTGGGTATTACGCCGCAGCTGCATATTCCCTCGCAAATGGTATTGATCGCGCTGATGTATCTGGGCAGAGTCGGCGGGCTTACACTCATTTATGCGGCGGTGTCCAGCAAGAAAACCGGCAGCGCAAAGCTGCCGCAGGAAAGCATCACGATTGGATAAGCAAAGGAGCATCTATCCCATGAAAAATGTTTTATTGATCGGAGCAGGCCGCTTCGGGCGGCATATCGCCATGCAGCTCTCTCAACTGGGGCATCAGGTCATGGCAGTCGATACCAATGAGGAACGGATCAACGATGTGCTTCCGTTTGTCACCAACGCACAGATCGGCGACAGCACCAATGCGGAGTTCCTGCGTTCGCTCGGTATCGGAAATTTTGATGTTTGTTTTGTGACCATCAGCGGCAGTTTCCAGAACTCGCTGGAGACCACTTCGCTGCTGAAAGAGCTGGGTGCCAAATGCGTGGTATCCCGCGCCGAACGCGATGTGCAGGCGAAGTTTCTGCTCCGCAACGGCGCAGATAACGTGGTCTACCCTGAAAAGCAGGTGGCAAAATGGGCGGCGATCCGATTCACTGCCGACCATATTTTCGACTACATAGAGATCGACGAGCAGCACGCCATCTTTGAAGTGCAGGTGCCAGAGGCGTGGGTCGGGAAAAGCGTTGGAGAACTGGATGTTCGCCGAAAGTTCGGCATCAATATCCTCGGCATCAAGCGTGCAGGAAAAACGGATGTTTCCGTTACGCCGGACACTGTATTGTCCGATGACATAACGATTCTGACAATGGGTGAGTATAAAGCGCTGCAAAAGTGCTTTCGGATTTGAATGGGCCTGTGCACAATAGTGGAAAGGAAGAAACATGGCGAAGAAACCGCAAAACACAGCCGGTGACAGAAATGAGGATCCCGCGCCGCAGGGAAGCAAGTGGCCGGACAAGACGATCATTCGCTATATTACCCGCGCACTGGTGCTGCTGATCATATTCGCATGGGCACTGGTAAACCATGACGCTGTTTTGCGGTTTCTCGGCAAGGTGCTTGCGCTGTTCACTCCGTTTTTGATCGGCGGCGCGATTGCTTTTTTGATCAACGTAGTCCTTCGACCGTTGGAATGCTGCTGGAACAAGGTGTGCCGCAAAGCTCCTGCAAAGCTGGTCCGCCCTGTGTGCCTGACAGCAAGCACCGTACTTGTCCTTGGAATTCTGTTTGCCGTGGTGTTCATGATGATCCCCAGCCTGCGGGAATCCAGCGAAGAGTTTGTCCAAAACATTCCGCTCTATGTGGAGGAAATCGGGCGGTGGTGGACAGGCGTTGTCCAGTTTGCCGCAAAATATAATATTGTCCTGCCCGAATACACCATAGACTCTGACCTGTTGATCGAGAAGCTCACCGCCTTGATCAGCGACGAGGGAAGCGGCATCCTCACCGTGACGTGGGGCGCGGCAACCTCTGTCCTGTCGGTTTTGGTGGACGTTCTCTTGGGACTTGTCTTTGCGCTGTATCTGCTTGCAAAGAAGGAAGTCGTCGCGGCACATTTGAAAAAGCTCGTTGTGACAGTCCTTCCGCAAAAGAAGGCGCAGCGGCTGCTGAGTATCGCCTCTCTGACCAACCAGACATTTACAAATTTTGTCAGCGGTCAGCTTACCGAAGCGGTTATCATCGGCGTTCTGTGCTTCTTTGGAATGCTGATCCTTGGGATCCCGTATGCCAGTGCGGTCTCGGCGTTTGTGGCTGTTACTGCGCTGGTGCCGATTTTCGGCGCATGGATCGGCGGCGGTCTTGGTGCGTTTTTGATCCTGCTGGCAGAACCCGGCAAGGCTCTGTGGTTCATTCTCTTTCTGCTCATTTTGCAGCAGGTGGAGGGTAATCTGATTTATCCCAAGGTGGTCGGCAAGTCCGTTGGGCTTCCCGGACTGCTTGTGCTGATGGCTGTTACAATCGGCGGCGAAGCATTCGGCGTCTTAGGGATGCTGTTCAGCGTACCCGTCTGTGCTGTGTTGTACAGTCTTTATCTGGAGTTCATGAAGAAAGCAAGCACCAACCACTGAATGATTCATGATCGGCTGCTTCCTGAATATAAGGCTGCGAGCCAAATGCAAAGGGCTTGGGATATTCCCAAAATCGCCGCGTGTCCGGACAGCGGCTGTGCTTGCTATTCTCTCAAATCTCAATATCCGTCGATCATGATGTCCCCGTTTTTTTGGAAGCGGGGACATTTTTTCTTCTCCGATACTTAAAAAACGGCAGAAAAATGTCCGTTGTAAAGTAGAGGGCAACCAAGCGACAATTCCCTCGTTCTCAAAATTTTATTTTCGCCACTACCAAGTTTTTGAGAAAAAATGTCCGTTGTATTTTGAAAGAAGTGTTTCAATATGCCGGATCGCACGCGACCCATCCGCAAGGAAATCTGCCTGAACGAGCAGGAGCTGAATCTCATCCAGCACAAAATGCGCCAGTTGGGGACACACAACTTCGGCGCTTACGCCCGCAAGATGCTCATCGACGGCTACATCATCAAGGTGGACTACACCGAGCAAAAGAAGCTGGCTGCCGCTGTCAGCCGTGCCGCCACGAACATCAACCAGATTTGCCGCCGCATCAACAGCACCGGGCGCTGCTATGAAGACGATGTTGCCGAGCTGAAAGCACGGCAGGCCGAGATCTGGGAGCTGCTGAAAGCGCGGCAAAAGGACGAGCTTTGACCACAACGGGATTTTCCATGTGCGGGTTTTCCGTCACCGGTTTTTCGGACGGTGGACAAGCTGACGCTCCGGAGCGTTCCGCAACCGGATTTCAGGACGACGGTTTTCGTGCCCTCCATCGGGGCTGAAATTCATCCTCTAACTAATAAGAAATAAATCAAGATACAAGAGAATCAATCAACACAAAAATAGATGGATTGATGGATGGGACAGGAGGTCAGATGAAAACTTTTTGCAAGCTCACGACGCAGAGCCCGGCGGCGTCCTATGTACCGCTTCCGAGGTTCCTTCTCCAAGACGAAGCCCTGCGGGGCATCAGCAACGATGCCAAGGTGCTCTACGCGTTGCTGCTGGACAGAGCAAGCATTTCCCGGCAGAACGGCTACGTCGAGCCGGACGGCACGATTCGGCTGTACTTCACCTTGGAACAGGCGCAAACCAAACTCCACCGCAGCCGTCAGAGCGCCACGCGAATCTTCCGGGAGTTGGAGTACAGCGGCTTGATTATCCGAAAAAAGCAGGGTTTGGGCAAACCAGCCCTCATTACGCTGAACTACCCAGCGGACGCAAAACTCATCGCAAAGGAGGCCGAAGATGCACAAACTTGACCCCATCGAGCGCCTGCCGGATGGCACGATCTTCCGCCTGGCGCCGGGGTAGCTTCGCAGCGTGCGCGGCCTTACAAAGCGCTGCTGTAACTTCTTGGATGGCGACTGCCTGCTGCTGGACGGTGTTTGCCCGCAGTACATCTCCCGCAGCCTGATCTGCCGGTGGTTTCGCCGCGCCATGCTGCCCCAGCAACCAAAGCTGGAACAGGCCATTCTCAGTCCCAAAAAGCTCCGCCGCTGCGAAGTCTGCGGCACGGGCATCCTCGCCCGCTCCGGCAGGACAAAATACTGCCCCGCCTGCGCCAAGGAGGTCCACCGCCAGCAGAAGGCGAAGTCCGCCCGTAAACGGCGCTCGGGCGTAGACAATTTGGGGGCGAAAAGCTCTTGAATGGCAAGCATTCCCGCACCGCCAAAGCCGCGCGGCAATACGATTTCCCTCGCGGCCGCGAAATCGAGTTCTATTTGTCTACATAAGCACCACGAAAGGAGACATTTCCATGGACAACATCCTCACCGTCCCCATCCACCTCAAAATGACGCTGACCGCCAGAGAAGCGGCAGAATACAGCAACATCGGCATCAACAAGATCGACAGTATGCTGAGAGCGCCCAACTGCCCCTTCGTCCTCTTCGTCGGGACGAAAAAGCTGGTAAAGCGCCGGGAGTTTGAAGAGTACATCAGCCAAAAGCTGATGATCTGACGACAAAAGATAATTTGTAAAAACAGCTTGAGAGAAAAGAACCTATCTGCTATAATTATGTTGTTGCAGTAGGCTCTTTTCTCTCTGCGGGAAAGGAGTATACAATGGGCAAAAACTTAAAAGGCAAAGAATACGGTAAGGGTATCTACCAAAGAAAGGACGGATTATATCACGCACGTTTTGTAGACAAAGCAGGAAAACGACATGAGAAATATTTCCAGACAATTCCCGAGGCGCGTAACTGGATCGAGCAGGCGAAATATGCCGACAAGCACGAAGACGTGTTTGTTCCATCGGACACGACGGTTGACGCATGGTTTTCATTTTGGATTGAGAACATTGTGGGCGATTTGGCACCGAATACCCTGCGAAATTATCGGGAGCGATATAAGCGGAATATCCAGCCCATCATCGGCAAAATGCTCCTTTCCGATGTGAAGCCCATGCACTGCAAAAAAGTGCTACTTTCCATGGCTGCGGATTATGCAGGTTCTACCATCCGGCAGACCTATATCACGATGGGGACCTTGTTCAAGGCCGCGAAGATGAATGACTTGATTACCAAGCACCCAATGGACGGCGTTCGCTACACAAAGCCGGTCCGAGCGCCGGACGACATTCACTTTTTAACGCGGGATGAGCAAATCAGATTTCTTGAAGTTGCAAAACGCTCCCACAACTACAATCAGTACGCGCTGATCCTTGAAACCGGTTTGCGCACCGGCGAGATGATCGGACTAACGTGGGATGCGATAGATTTCCAGAATCGGACGCTGACGGTCAACAAAACCTTGGAGTACCGCCACAAGCAGCACTTTTGGCGTGCAGGGCCTCCGAAAACGCAGCAGAGCTATCGCACTATCCCGCTGACAAATCGGGCCTATGAAATTCTGAAAGAAATCAAGGACAAGCGCCCTTGGCAAAAGGAATCTCCGCTGCTCTCGCAAACACTGGAATATATCGACCGGCGAACGGGGGCAATCTCCCGGCTGGTCATGCGTGATCTTGTCTTTATCAACTGGCGTACCGGGGAACCGGCGAAAAACAGTTCCTATGATACCCACCTTTACAAGCTATGCGACGAAGCAGGAATTGAAAAATTCTGTATGCACGCTTTACGCCATACCTACGCCACGAGAGCGATTGAATGCGGCGTGTAGCCCAAGGTTCTTCAAAAGCTGCTTGGTCACGCAAGTATAAAAACAACGATGGACAGATATGTCCATGTCACATCTGAATCCTTGGATCAGGCTGTGCGGCAATTTGAAACAGGCAGGGTTTCCTAGCATATAAGACCATGCGAAAATGGCGTAAAAATGGCGTAAGCCAAACGCGCCGGATTCCGGAAGCCCTTGAAAATCAAGACTTTTTAAGGAGATAGAAAGCATTATGAAATTAGGTATCGTGGGACTGCCCAACGTGGGCAAATCAACGCTGTTCAACGCCATCACCAACGCCGGGGCCGAAAGCGCCAACTACCCCTTCTGCACCATCGAGCCCAACGTGGGCATGGTGGCCGTGCCGGATGCAAGGCTGGACAAGCTGGCGGAGATGTATCAGCCCGACAAAAAGACCCCCGCCGTCATCGAATTTGTGGACATTGCGGGCCTGGTGAAGGGCGCCAGCCAGGGGGCGGGCCTGGGCAACAAGTTCCTGGAGAACATCCGCCGCACCGACGCCATCGTCCATGTGGTGCGCTGCTTCGACGACGAGAACATCATGCACGTGGTGGCCGACGCCGGGACCAATGTGCCGGTGGACCCCCTGGGCGACATCGAGACCATCGACCTGGAGCTGATCATGGCGGACCTGGACATGGTGAACCGCCGGGTGGAGAAGGCAGCCAAGGCCGCCAAGGGAGACAAGAAATTCCTCCGGGAGGCGGAGGTGTTCCGGGCCCTGGCGGAGCATCTCAACGCCGGTAAGTCCGCCCGCACCTTCGACTGCGGCGACGAAGACCGGGCCATTGTGGAGACCGCCGACCTGCTGAGCCTGAAGCCCATCATCTACGCCGCCAACATGGACGAGGCGGGCTTCGCCGACCACGAGAACAACCGCTATTTCCGGATGGTCCGGGACCTGGCCCAAAAAGAAGGGGCCCAGGTGCTGCCCATCTGCGCCAAGCTGGAGGAGGACATCGCCCAGCTGGACGACCCCGACGAACGGGCCATGTTCCTGGAGGACCTGGGGGTGGAGCAGTCCGGCCTGGACCGGCTGATCCAGTGCAGCTATGAGCTGCTGGGGCTGATCTCCTTCCTGACCTACGGCAAGGACGAGTGCCGGGCCTGGACCATCCGCAAGGGCACCAAGGCCCCCCAGGCCGCCGGAAAGATCCACTCCGACATTGAGCGGGGCTTCATCCGGGCGGAGACCATCAACTTCGACGAGATGATGGCCTGCGGCAGCGTGGCCGCCGCCAAGGAAAAGGGTCTGCTGCGGTCCGAGGGCAAGGACTATGTGGTCAAGGACGGCGACATGATCTATTTCCGATTTAATGTGTAAACAAAATGTCCAAAAAGGGCCTTGCCCTTTTTGGACATTTTCAAATCCGCAGGGCGCTGCCCTGCGGATTTTTTTCTGTTTTATCGGCACAGATAGGAGAACCAGCCCTCACTGCTGCGGGTCTCGGCAATGGTCCAGCCGTTATCCCGCAGGCACCGGGCCACCTCCTCCGCCCGGTCGTCGATGATGCCGGAGCACAGGAAGATTCCCCCCTCCTTTACCAGGGGCCGCACCGTGGAGGCCAGGGCCTTGATGACGTCGGCCACGATGTTGGCCACCACCACGTCATAGGGGCCGCCCAACTCCTGCCGCAGGGCCTGATCCGTTACCACATCGCCCCAGCGGACGGTGTAGCGGTCCCGGCCCACGCCGTTGAGGGCGGCGTTTTCATAGGCCACGTCCATGCACTTTTCGTCAATGTCGCAGGCCACGGCGTGGTCTGCCCCCAGCAGCAGGGCAGCAATGGACAGAATGCCGCTGCCGCAGCCCAGGTCCAGCACCGTCTGGCCGCCGGTGATATGCTTTTCCAGGGCCGTCAGGCACAGGCGGGTGGTGGCGTGGCTGCCGGTGCCGAAGGTGAGGCCCGGATTCAGCCGCAGGGCCACCCGGCCCTCCGGCACGCCGGTGCTCTCCCACTCCGGGATGACGATCAGCCGGTCGCCGATCTCCATGGGCTTGTAAAACTGCTTCCAGTTGTTCTCCCAGTCGGCGTCCTCCATGTTCTCCATGGTCAGCAGCAGCCGGCCGTATTCGGGGTGCTCCTGCTTCACCCGGGACAGGGCCATGCGGACCCGGGCCAGGGTGTTGTACCCGTCGGGACTGTCCTCCAGATAGAAGGTGATGCGGCACAGGCCCTTTTTCTCCTGCATCAGCTGGTCGTCCACATAGTCCCAATAGGCGTGGTTATGCTCCAGGAAATCCTGGAAGTCCCCCTCGTCGTCAATGACCAGGCCGGTGATGCCCAGGTCCTCCAGCAGTGCGCTGACGGGCTCCAGCCCGGCGGGGGCGGCGTCGATCTTCAGCTCCAGCCACTGCATGGTCAGCGCTCCGTTCCCACAAAGAACAGGCCCATGGTGTTGGGGCCGGTATGGCTGCCGATGACAGGGCCGATGTAGTTGATATACACCTCTTTGACGCCGTAGCGCTGCTTGAGCTGGGCGGCCACGGTCTCCGCCTCCGCCTGGCAGTCCGCCTGGCAGATGAACATCACCTGATCCTGCAGGTTGATGCCCAGGCGGCCCACGGTGTCCACCAGGGTGTTCAGGCTGCTCTTGCGGCCCCGGGCCTTGCCCACCACCGTCAGCTTACCCTCGTCGGAGGTGTGCATGATGGGCTTGATGGACAGCATGGTGCCCACCAGCGCCGTGGCGGCGGACACCCGGCCGCCCTTTTTCAGATAGTTCAGGTCGTCCACCGTGAACCAGTGGCAGACATGGAGCTTGTTTTCCTCCACCCAGTCCCCCAGCTGGTCCAGGGTCAGGTTCTCCTCCATCTTCTTGTGGGCGGTCAGGTACATCAGCAGGCCCTGGCCCAGGGAGGCACTCAGGGAGTCGATAACCCGGATACGGCCCTCGGGATGCTTGGCCAGAACGGTCTCCGCCGCGATGCAGGCGGACTGATAGGTGGTGGACAGGGCCGAGGAGAAGCTGATGCACAGGATATCCTTCCCCTGCTCCAGAATGGCGGACATAGCGTCCTCAAACTGGCCCACGTTGACGGCGGAGGTGGTGGCCATCTTGCCCGCCCGGATCCGCCGGTAAAACTCCTCGTTGCTGATGGCCGCGCCATCCAGGGTGTTGGGATAGTCCTGCCCGTCCATGTGCATGGTCAGGGGCAGCACCTCCAGCTGCAGGTCCTTTGCCATCTGGTCCGGCAGATCGCAGCAGCTGTCGGTCATGAGAACATATTCGCGCATGGGAAAAACCTCCTTGGAAGGTGTAATTTTCACGTTTTCTCGGTAGCTAATATACCATATTAGAACTCGCAAGAAAAGCCAATTTTCAAAGTTTACAATTTGTTCATATTTTAGACACGAAGCACCGTTTCCAAAAAACGGAAATCTTCCGTCATCGGAAAGGAAGATCGTTACGAAAGACTGCGCCCGCAGGCGCGTTTCGTAGCGCAACCGCCGCAGGCGGCTCTTAGCGCGGAGATAACCCATCAGGGGTGTCTTTCGTTTGCAATCATAGGTTTTTCAGAACTTTTCAAGTTCTGAAAAACCCGCACACAGCTTGTCAAAAAGACCTTTTGACAAGCTGTGTGCAAAAAACGCAGGGCCCGGCAGCCCTGCGGTGTTTTTTGCGGCCCGCCGCCCGGCAGCGGCTGGCCATTTGTAAGAGAGAAAAACTTGGAGGGTAAATGCGGAATGGAAAAAAGGATGGAATATGGATGCGCGTTAAAACAGATCGCACAGCAGGTCCAGTTCCACGAAAGCCAGAACCGGCATCAGGAACGCCAGCACCACCGTCATCAGGCCATAGAAGTGGCCGGTGGCCATGCTTACCAGCACGAGTGCCATCAATACAGCGACGACGATGGCCGCGGCTACCATACCGGTGCGATTTTTCTTGGTCATTTGAAAACACTCCTTTCTGCTGTGATCCCGCGCCGCGTCCGGCGCGGTTCCCCTTGGGCGATTGATAAGATAACACGAAAAAATGGATTTGTAAAATCGGTTCTTTTCCCTTATAATATAGGTCGCAATCTATAATTTCAGGAGGGCTCCGACATGACGGATATGGAGATCGAAACCTTTCTGACGGTTCTGCGCAGCGGGTCCATGACCGCCGCCGCCCAGGCGCTTTATATCACCCAGCCCACCCTTTCCGCCCGGCTCCAGACCCTGGAGGACGAGGTGGGAGCGCCGCTGTTTGTCCGGGGCAAGGGCCTGCGGCGGCTGGAACTGACGGAGGCGGGGACCCGGTTTCTGCCCCTGGCCCGGCGATGGCAGCGGCTGATGGCCGAGATGCACGGCATTGCCGCCGCCGAGGCCCGGACCCACTTCCGCATCGGCGCTGCCTACACCGCCAATCAATATGTGCTGCCGCCGGTATACAAGCGGTTTCTGGAGCGGGACCTGCCGGTGGCCCTGCGGGTGGAAACCCTGTCCAGCCAGCAGGCCCAGGAGGCCGTTACCCGCCGGGAGCTGGACATGGCCATTGTGGAGGACGACGTGGGCTTCAACCCGGAGCTGCAGGTGACGCCGCTGTTCCGGGAGTCGTTCTATATGATCTGCTCCGAGGGCAGCGACTATCCGGAGCTGGTGAACCCCCACGACCTGGACATGTCCCAGGAGATCAATGTGTCCCAGCGGCAGGAGGTGCAGGTGTGGAACGACTATTGGTTCGGGTCCGACGCCCGGCCCCTGCTGAACACCGACACCATGCAGCTGGCGGATGCGTGGCCCCCTACCCGCCGGGTGTGGGCGGCGGCCCCGGCCATTGCCGCCGAGCATATGCGCCGGGCCGGGCGGGCCAAGATCTGCCGCTTCACCGCCCCGCCGCCGGACCGCATCAGCTATCTCATCGCCCCCCGGGCGGTGGAGCTGCCCCGGGAGGCGGCCCTGTTTCTGGAGGACCTGCGCTGGGAGCTGCAGCAGCACCCGGACGTGGTCATCTATTTTTGACGCGGCGGGGAAATTCCGAAAAAACGGTAGTCAGGGAATAAAATCCGTGGTATAATTCATACATTATGTATCTGTCAGAATCGAGGCTTTCGCATATGAACCGGCAATATCCCTGTCTGGAAATCAGCCGCAGCCGCCTGCGGCACAATATGGAGGAGGTCATCTCCCGCTGCACCGCCCGGGGCATCCAGGTGTGCGGCGTCATCAAGGGGTGCAGCGGCCTGCCGGAGGTGGGGCGTCTGTTTCGGGACTGCGGGGCCACCCAGCTGGCCAGCAGCCGCCTGGAGCAGATCATCCGCTGCCGCCAGGTGGGAGTGCCGGGGCCGTATATGCTGCTGCGGATCCCCATGGAAAGCGAGCTGGAGGACGTGGCCCGGTGGTGCGACTATTCTCTGGAGAGCGAGCGGGCCACGCTGGACGCCCTGGAGGAGGCCTGCGCCCGGCAGGGAGCTGTCCACAAGGCCGTGATCATGGCGGACCTGGGCGACCTGCGGGAGGGCTTCTGGGACCAGGACGAGATGCTGGACGTGTGCGTCCATGTGGAGCGGGACCTGCCCCATGTGGAGCTGGCAGGCGTAGGCGTGAACCTGGGGTGCTACGGCTCCATCCAGCCCACGCCGGAGAATCTGGGCCAGCTGGTGGCCATCGCCCGGCGGGTGGAGGCGGCCATCGGCCGGAAACTGGAGATCGTCTCCGGCGGAGCCACCAGCTCCTTCACCCTGGTCCACTGGGGCACCATGCCGGAGGGCATCAACCACCTGCGCATCGGCGAGGGCATCTTAGTGGCCAAGGATTTACAGGTGGACTGGGGCATTCATGACATGGACTATCTGCGGATGGACTGCATGACCCTGCGGGCCCAGATCGTGGAGGTGAAGGACAAGCCCACCCACCCGGTGGGACCCATTATGGTGGACTGCTTCTGCAGCCGGCCCACCTATGAGGACCGGGGCATCCGCCGCCGGGCCATTGCAGGCATTGGCCGGGCCGACGTGGGGGATATCATGATGCTGCATCCCCGGACGCCGGGTATGACGGTGGTGGGCGGCTCGTCGGACCACTGCATTCTGGACGTGGAGGACTGCGACCCCTGCCCGCAGGTGGGGGATATCGTGGATTTCGACGTGATCTACCTGACCATGCTGTATGCCAGCGCCCGGGAGGACGTGGCCGTGAAATATGTGGACTAATTTATATAATAGGAGGATAGATTTTTGGATAACGAAGGATTGATGATTTTCATTTTCCAGGCCATCATTGCGCTGTTTGCGTTTTTCGTGGTGGCCCCCTGCGTGCTCAATGCCGTCAGCCTGTTCACGGTGCAGAAGCGCTTCGCTAAGACCATGATCGACTTGGGCGTGGTGCAGGCGGACGTGGTGCACAAGCTCCACCCCAAAAAGGAGATCGCCGGGGTCATTATCTCTCTGGTGGTGGTGGCGGCCTTTGGCTACGGCGTGTGGCGGCAGGCCCCCATCAGCTATCTGTCCGGCGGTCTGCCCCTGGTGGTGGGCTTCCTGAAATACCGCCAGATCGTCCAGTTCAACAGCCTGACGGTGAAGCGGTTCCAGAACACCTATCAGGGCCAGATGGACGTGAAGAAGTACAACGACTATGTGAACAAGACCTTCTAAAAAAACAGGAGCGCTGCAAAGCGCTCCTGTTTTTGTTTATTTGATTTTCCCGCCTTCACAGCCACGTCTCCGGGGCGGCGGCGCGGAGGAACAGGGCCAGGGCCAGCAGATCGGCGCTACCGCCGGGGCTCAGGTGCCGGGCCATCAGATCGTCGTCCAGGGCCTCCAGCGCCGGGGGCAGGGTCTCCTCCGGCAGGGCCAGCAGCTCCGCCGCCCTCCGGCGGACATAGGCCAGCCCCTGGGGGCCGCCCCGATAGACCAATGTGCTGTCGTCCAGCCGGGACATGGCCCACACCAGGGCCGACAGCGGCCCGGCGCTCTCCAAAATCCCCCGCATATGCCGGGCGGTGGGGAAGCCGGACACGGCCTCCTGCCGGACGCCGCCGCACTGGCTGCGGACGGCGCTGCCGTGGGTGTTTTCCGCCGGAGGCAGTGCCGCGGCTATGGCGGCGGCGGTTTCAAAGGGGTCGCCGCCCTCCGCCAGGCACCGGCCCAGGGCCGACAGCAGCAGGGCGAAGCTGTACAGCGCCCCCTTGTGGGTGTTGACGCCGCCGGTGGCATCCAGCATGGCATGCTCTGCCTCCCGGCCCAGGCTTTGCAGCTCCCGGGGCGGGGCCCCGGCCATACCCCGGGCGGCAAACTGCCGGAAATACGGTGCCAAGGCCCCGGCGCTGCGGTGAAACAGGGGGCGGTCCATGTCGTCATGGGCACCGGTGTTGCGCCGGTCCACCAGGCCGGGCTTGGGGGTCAGGTCCACCTCGTCCTCCAGGGCCTGCCGGGCCAGGGCGGACAGATGCCCGGCGGCAAAGTCCGCCAGGATGTCCCGGGTCCTTGCCCGGATGGCAGGCAGACCGTGGGCCCGGCTGCGGGAGCACACCGTCACCGGCCCGCCGCAGATCAGGCACCGGCGGCTCTGGGGCCGGGACAGCTTCTCCCCCTCCGGGGACAGCACGTCCAGGTCGTACAGGCGGCCCACCGAATCCCGCTCCTCCAGCAGAAGGCAGCGCTCCTTCACCCAGGGGGCCGGGCGGTCATAGACCAGCAGAGCCTCGGGGCCGGTGGGGGCCTGGATGAGCTCCCGGTGCACCAGCTTTCCCAGGTCCCGGTCCAGCGCCGCAAGGCCCGCCTGAAAGGCCAGGCGGACCAGGGGGGCGTCCTTCACGGGACCGGCGATGTTCATGGTAAAGGACAGCAGGGTCCCGCCGTATCGGGCGGCCAGCTCCCGCTGGCGCAGGACCCGGCGGTCACGGGCAAGGAGCACCTGTTCCAAAGTGATCTCGACAGTATGCATAGGTCGTCTCCGGCACCAGAGGTTGGAGCTCCGCCAGGCGGCCCTGGCGCAGCAGCTGACGCACCCGGCTGGCGCTGATGCCCTCCAGCCGGGGGATTTCCTCCACGCGGATGCCCCACTGGGGCAGCAGGGCCTGCATCCGCTGGTTATACCGGGCCGTCACCGGGGAGTAGGGCTCCTGGCCCACGAACCGCCGGGTGATGCCCAGGGCCGGGGCGATGCGCTTTCCGAACAGGGTCAGCTCCAGGTCGCACCGGGCCTGCTCCGGGTCCCCCTGGAGGAAATAGGCGGGGAAGGTGGCCCGGGAGATGATATAGTCCCCGCCGGGGACCACGTCCACGTTGGGAAGGTCCGCCGTGCCCCGGCGCACCAGCTCCAGCCGGTCCGCCGCCGGGAAATCCCCGGTCTCCTCGCTGAGGACAAACACGTACAGGTGGGGACAGCGGGCGGCGGCATATTCCACCAGGTGCCGGTGGCCCCGGGTGAAGGGATTGGCGTGGCACACCACGGCCCCGCTTTCGCCGTCATACGCCGGAAGGGAGGCGATGTATCGCTCCACGCCGCCCCGGCGGTGCTCCATCATCAGCATGTCCGCCGTTTCCGCCACCGGGAAGAAGCCCAGGCTGCGGAACAGGCGGGCATTTTTCGGCTTGGTATACAGAAACGGGTGGGCCACGCCCCGCCGGGCGGACTCCTCCAGCAGGGCGGTGACGATCCGGGCGCAGGCCCCGTCGCCCTCGGCCCAGGGGGCCACGGCGATCTGCTTGAGGACCCGGCCGCTGACGGACCCGCAGGCCAGCAGGGCCCCGCCGTCGGACGACAGCAGGGCCGTGCAGTCGGCGTCTCCCTCGTCCCGCAGCCCGGCGGAGGCCAGCAGGGCCTCATACGCCGGGCGCAGGGACTGGGGCAGCGCCGTTACAATACGCAGATCAGGCATCCTCGTCGATCTGACGGATCACGTCGATGATGGTGTTGTCGCGGTACATGACCACGCCCACGATGCGGTCCTTATAGCGGATGGGATCGGGCACGCCCACGAGCTTCTCGGCCCGCTTCTGGAGCTGCTGGATGGTGAACACGTGCAGGCCGGCCTTTTCCAGCTTTTCCTTCACGTCGGGCCGCCGGGGATTCACGGCGATGCCCTGGTCGGTGACCACCACGTCCACCACGTCGCCGGGGGTGACCACGGTGTTGACGTGCTTGACCACGGTGGGGATGCGGCCCCGGGTCAGGGGAGCCACCACCACGGAGAGGCTGGCCCCCTCCGCCGTGTCGGGATGGCCGCCGATGGCGCCGCGGATGACGCCGTCGGAGCCGGTGAGGACGTTGACGTTGAAGTCGGTGTCGATCTCCAGGGCGGAGAGGATCACGAAGTCCAGCTGGTCCACGGCGGCGGCCACCATGTGGCTGGCGTAGTAGCTGGCGCTGATCTGGTGGTGGAAGTGGTTGTTTTTCAGGCTCTTGGCGGCGTCCAGGTCGAAGCTCTGCACGTCCAGGATGCGGTCGATGAGGCCCTCCTCGTGCATGGCGGCGATCTGGCCGGTGATGCCGCCCAGGGCGAAGCGGCAGTGGATGTTCTGGTCGATCATCTTCTGGCGCAGGAACCGGGCGGTGGCCAGGGACGCGCCGCCGGAGCCCATCTGCATGGAGAAGCCGTCGTACAGATAACCGGCGGCCTCGATGACGTTGGCGGCGGTCTTGGCGATCAGCAGCTCCTTGGGGTCCTTGGTATAGCGGGTGGCCCCGGACATGATGCCCTTGGGGTCGCCGATGTCGTCGGTCATGACCACATAGTCCACCTCGAACTCGGGGATGGCCCAGGGGGCGTTGGGATAGGCCACCAGGTGGTTGGTGATGACGATGACGTTGTCGGCATAGGTGGCGTCGGTGCGGGCATAGCCCAGGGAGCCGCAGGCAATGCCGTCCTCGTCGTCCCGGCTGTAGCCGTTGGCGTTGCCGTAGGGGTCGCAGGAGGGAGCACCCAGGAAGGCCACGTCAATGTGCAGGTCACCGGAGCGGATGGCGCTGGCCCGGCCGCCGTGGGACCGGAACACCACCGGGCAGTCGATCAGACCCCGGGACACCTGCTCGGCCAGCTCGCCCCGCATGCCGGAGGTCTCGATATGGGTGATGACGCCGTTCTGGATGTGGCGGATCAGGGGGGCGTGGACCGCGGCCAGGGAGCTGGCCGCCAGGGTCAGGTTTTTATAGCCCATTTCCGCCAGCTTATCCACCACGGTGTTGATGATGTGGTCGCCGTTGCGGAAGTGGTGGTGGAAGCTGATGGTCATGCCGTCCTTCAGGCCGGTGCGGCGGATGGCCTCCTCCAGGGAGGGCACCAGCTTGTTCTGACGGGTGGAGCGGGCCTGGAAGGTGGCGGTGTTCTTCTCCCGCGCGCCGTGATACGGCCCGTGGTTGCTGATCTCGTGGATATGCGGGATCTTTTCAAGCTCGATCATGTCAAATCTCCTCCACTTCGTCGATCTTGCTGCCGGCCTCGTACAGGTCCAGCAGGCGCTTGGCCCGGGTGACCACGGGCTTGTCGATCATCTTGCCCTTGAGGCTGGCC
>OMAO01000391.1_pt1 | contig 25351 bp, 23 predicted proteins | sample 1644641 | NCBI WGS metagenome assembly OMAO01 (sample SAMEA103958120, study PRJEB25191) | human gut metagenome | biome: human-associated habitat [ENVO:00009003]; feature: intestine environment [ENVO:2100002]; material: feces | place: Germany | collected 2013/2015
ATTCCGAAGCTGCCAAAACATATGTAAACGTAATCGCAGTAAAAGAAGGAAACGAGAACAGCGACAAGATCAAAGCTCTTGTAGATGTATTAAAATCTGACGAGATCAAAGATTACATTAATGAGACATATGACGGAGCAGTTGTACCTTTTGAAGAATCTGCAGATTCTGACAAAGCAGAGGCAGTGGATGCTACAGCAGATGCAGAAGAAGATACTGCAGCAGAGGATGCAGAATAAATAAAATTGTAACACAGGGACGGGAGGAAACAGGCGAATGGAACCGATGATACAAGTCGAAAACCTCTGTAAAAGTTTTTCCACAAAAAGCGGAACCGTAGAGGCTGCCAGAAACATCAGTTTTTCCATTGAAAAAGGAGAGATCTTCGGCATAATCGGTCTCTCCGGTGCAGGTAAAAGTACACTGGTGCGATGTCTGAATTTACTGGAAAGACCGACCTCAGGAAGCGTATGGGTAAATGGTAAAAATCTTACGGAGCTTTCCGAAAGGGAGCTTCGTAAGGAACGTCAGAACATAGGAATGATCTTCCAGCATTTTAATCTCCTAATGCAGAGAACGGTCATTGATAATATCTGCTTCCCGCTTGAAATTGTCGGAGAAGACAAGAAAAAAGCGAAGGAGCGTGCCAGGGAGCTGCTGAAGATTGTCGATCTTTCCGAAAAGGAAAATGCCTATCCGGCGCAGCTGTCCGGTGGACAGAAGCAGCGTGTGGCAATTGCAAGAGCACTGGCCACCAATCCAAAGATTCTTCTTTGTGATGAGGCAACAAGTGCACTGGATCCGACCACCACGAAGGCAATTCTTGCTTTGTTAAAGGAGATCAATCAGAAATATGGCATCACCATTGTAATTATTACGCATGAGATGGCAGTTGTGCAGGAGATCGGAACGCACGTAGCAATTATCGATCATGGAGAACTTGCAGAATCCGGTACCGTAGAAGAGGTCTTTACCCACCCGAAGAGCAAGGCAGCCAGAAAGCTGGTTCTGATGGATGACAATAACCATTATGATGAAATGAAGGGACAGCATTGCATCCGTATTGTATTTAAGAGCAATTCTTCCTTTGAACCGGTCATCGCCAATATGGTGCTGGCACACCGGATGCCGGTGAATATCCTGCTGGCGGACACCAAGGATATTAATGGCGTGGCGCATGGACAGATGATTCTGCAGCTTCCGGAGGACACAGCGGTTGCACAGAAGATGATCCAATATCTGAAGGATCGAAATTTAGAAGTAGAGGAGCTTGATCATTATGTTGGATAGTCAGACACTTGCCATGATGGCAGAAGGCACTGGGGCAACCCTGTATATGACATTGATGTCAACCTTGTTTGGATATATTTTAGGACTTCCTATGGGAATTATTTTAGTCGTAACGGCGCCGAAGGGGCTTGCCCCGAATCAGGTGGTTTACCGGATACTGGACGTGATCGTTAATATCACTAGAAGTATTCCATTCCTGATTTTAATGATCCTGATTATGCCGTTTACCCGTATTCTGGTAGGCAAAACCTACGGAACCACAGCGACCATCGTACCGCTTGCCCTTGCAGCGGCACCGTTTATTGCGCGTATGGTGGAATCCTCCCTTTTGGAAGTGGATCACGGAGTAATTGAGGCGGCACAGAGTATGGGTGCAAGTCTTTGGACAATCATCTGGAAGGTATTGCTTGCAGAGGCAAGAACCTCCCTGATTGTTGGAGCAACGATTGCACTTGGAACGATCCTTGGATATTCTGCAATGGCAGGAACCATTGGCGGCGGTGGTCTTGGTGATATTGCGATGCGCTACGGATATTACCGTTATCAGGCAGATATTATGATTATTGCGGTAGTACTGCTTGTCTTGCTGGTACAGATTTTACAGGTGGTCGGAATGATTCTGTCTAAGAAGCTGGATCGCAGAAATACCAGATAGGTAACAGAGGAATTTTATGAATAAAACGAAGAACAGACAGTGTCCACAAGGAAATTGTGAGCAGTGTAACAATTATGTATACGACGAGGATTATGAATGCTATACCTGCGAAATGGATCTGGATGAAGATGAAATGGCAAGATTCTTAGCAGATGAGTACCGGGATTGTCCGTATTATGTCCCGGGAGACGAATATCTGGTAGTCAGAAAGCAGATGTAGGAGAATACGGTGGACACAGAAGTAATAATCGAAAGTAAATCCGGAGGGAACAGTGACCGCAGGATGACGCTTGAGGAAATCTCTGAAATCATCGGGATTTCCAGAACAACGATCTATAAGGTGATCCGGAATAAAGGAGTTGTCAGTGATAAAACAAGGGAAAAGGTAGAGCAGGCTCTTGAGAAGTATCACTATGTAGAGAATAAAAATGCCAGAAACCTTGCAATGAACCGGCAGTATACAATTGGTTATGTAGGCTTCCGTTCCAGGAGCTCGGCATATTTTTCACCGGAGGTGCGCAAAGGTCTTGAACGTGCAATCCGTGAATTCGGAGATGACGGCTTGAATATCCTGATTTCAGAATTTGATGTGCACAGCCCGATGCAGCAGATGGCAGCGGTGGATCAGATGCTGAGAGAAGGCGTGAGAAGCTTTGTGCTTGCCTTTTCGGATACAGAAGTGATCCGCCAGATTCTGGAAAAGCTTAAGAAGCTGAAGTGTCTGGTTGTGCTTTTGAGCCGTGATCTACAGGAAAATACCGGGAATCATTATGTTGGTGTGGACTACTCCCAGAGCGGTGTGCTGGCAGCAGAGCTTCTTGGCAAAATGCTTCCGCAGGGAGGCAGCATTTTTGTTCCGGTGACGGAGGAGTATCTGACGAACCGCGATATCCAGCACCGTCTGAACGCATTTCTTACGAAGATGCAGGAGTTTCCGTCCTGTGAGGTTCTTCCGGTGGTGCATGGACTTACCGAGGAGGAGGAGATCCGGCGGGAAGTGAAAGGCGCGATAGCAAAGCATAAGGATCTTGCCGGGATTTTCGATCTGACCTACCGCCTTGATGTGGTGGCAGACGTGCTTAGGGAAGAAGGAAGAGAAGACCTGCGGCTTACCGGATTTGACCTTTATCCGGAGATTATGGAGGATGTACAGGATTCGCTGATCGATGCCGTGGTCTATCAGGATCTGAACAAGCAGGCCTATGAAGGGATGAAGCTTTTATTTGAGGAAATGTGCTACGGGAAGCAGCTTTCCGAGAAGAAGCACTACTCCAAGCTGGAAGTGGTGATGAGCAGTAATCTGTCCTACTTCCGATAGAAATTTTCGGCAATTTGCATCAAAAGAATGCTGTATTTTTGGATGCATTTTCGAGTGGTATTTATTGACAGGGAAATGGGAAGATGATACGATTAAATCAGAATATTTAACACGTGTTTAACATGAACACAGGATTCGTAAAGAGTCTTAAAATGATAACGATTCAGAACAATAAGGAGGGTTATGATGTTATACATAGGGGTAGATTTAGGAACCAGTGCCGTGAAGCTGCTTCTGATGGATGGAGAAGGCAGGATTCACAAAATTGTATCCAAAGAATATCCGCTGTATTTTCCGCATCCGGGATGGTCAGAACAGAAGCCGGAGGACTGGTATGAGCAGACCATGGCAGGCATTAAGGAACTGATTGCAGAAGCAGATAAGAGTCAGATTGCCGGAATCAGCTTTGGCGGACAGATGCATGGACTTGTTATTTTGGATGATCAGGATCAGGTGATCCGTCCCGCAATTTTATGGAACGATGGAAGAACCTACGAAGAATGTGATTATCTGAACAATGTAATCGGAAAGGATAAGCTTTCCGAATATACTGCGAATATTTCCTTTACCGGTTTTACCGCACCGAAGATCCTGTGGGTAAAGAACAAGGAGCCTGAGAACTTTAAGAAAATTAAGAAGATCATGCTTCCGAAGGATTATATTGCATATAAGCTGACCGGAGTACACTGTACGGATGTATCAGATGCCTCCGGCATGCTTCTTCTGGATGTAAAGAACCGTAAGTGGTCTAAGGAAATGTGTGAAATCTGCGGTATTTCCGAAGAAATGCTTCCGAAGCTTTATGAAAGCTATGAATGTGTCGGATGTGTTACCGAAGAGGTTGCGAAGGAGCTGGGTATCTCTGCAACAGTTAAGGTGGCAGCAGGTGCCGGTGATAATGCGGCAGCAGCTGTCGGAACCGGAACTGTTGGAGACGGAATGTGTAACATTTCTCTCGGAACCAGTGGAACGATTTTTATTTCCTCTGACAAGTTCGGTGTGGATAAGAACAACGCCCTTCATGCCTTTGCACATGCAGACGGTCACTACCATCTGATGGGATGTATGCTGAGCGCTGCTTCCTGCAATAAGTGGTGGATGGAAGAAATTATCGGAACGAAGGAGTATGCGAAGGAGCAGGAGCCGATTACGGATGACAGGCTTGGTGAGAATCATGTCTATTTCCTGCCTTATCTGATGGGAGAGCGTTCTCCCCATAATAACCCGAATGCCAGAGGCACATTTATCGGACTTACCATGGACAGCACCCGTGCGGATATGACACAGGCTGTTCTGGAAGGCGTAGCCTTTGCACTCCGTGATTCCTTCGAGGTTGCAAAGTCACTCGGAATTAAGATTGAACGCACCAAGATCTGTGGTGGTGGAGCGAAGAGCCCTCTCTGGAAAAAGATGATTGCGAATATTCTGAACTTAAAGGTAGATGTGATCGAGAGTGAGGAAGGACCTGCCCTTGGCGGTGCAATGCTGGCAGCTGTTGCCTGCGGTGAATTCGAAAGCGTGGAAGCAGCAGCCGCAAAGATTGTGAAGATCATTGATACCGTAGAGCCGGATGAAAAGCTCGTAGCAAGATACGAAGAGCGTTATCAGCAGTTCAGGGAGATTTATCCGGCCTGCAAGCCCGTTTTTGAAATTATTAAGTAAGAACAGAAGTGATCTTGAAATATTGAGGTTTTGACAATTTTATCAGGAGGAAAAGAAGATGCAGATTTATCAGGTTACCGATGAACGTTTTAAGAAATATGGCAAAGTGATCTCCAATGTGGATTTCACAGAGCTTGTGAAAGCATTGGAAGAGAAGACTCCGTTACCGGAGGGCGTGGAATATGTTCCGGGCTGTGAGGCACTGGAAGCACTTCCCGTGATGCAGGAGTTGTCCACAAAGACCTATGGGGAAATGCCGATCCAGATCGGTTACTGCAATGGCCACAATCATATGCTGAATGCACTGGAATATCATCGTGATTCCGAGATCAATGTGGCAGCAACCGATGCGATTTTAATGCTTGGCCTGGAAGCAGATATTACATCCGACTTTACCTATGATACTTCCAGGGTAGAAGCATTCCTTGTACCGAAGGGAGTAGGTGTTGAGGTATTTGCAACCACACTGCATTATGCACCGTGTGGCGTGGATGGCAACGGCTTTAAGGTAGCGATTGTACTTCCGAAGGGCACCAACTATGATCTGAAGTCCAAACATGCCGATGGAGAAGACGGTCATTTAACTGCAGTAAATAAGTGGCTCCTCGGACATCCCGAAGGAGGACTTCCGGAAGGAAGCCCGATGGGACTTGTTGGAGAGAACTTATCTTTATAATTTTATGTAACAGTTTAGCCATGCAGAAATTATGTATATTTTTAGCCGATGTGTACAATCCGGCAGCTTATGAATGGCACGGCAGAACGGTTATGATTTTATTAAGAAAATGGAGGAAAGAAACATGAACAATTTACCAGTAGTAAAGCTTGGTATCGTGGCAGTCAGCCGTGACTGTTTCCCGATCGAATTATCCCAGAAGAGACGTGCGGCAATCAAGGCAGCATACAAGGGCGACTTATATGAGTGCCCGGTAACTGTTGAGAACGAACAGGATATGCTGAAGGCGGTTGAGGATGTGAAGAAGGCAGAGTGTAATGCACTCGTTGTATTCTTAGGGAACTTCGGACCGGAAACACCGGAAACCCTGATTGCCAAGAATTTTGACGGCCCCTGCATGTTCGTTGCAGCAGCAGAAGGCGACGGCGACATGATCAACGGAAGAGGCGATGCATACTGTGGCATGCTGAACTGCTCTTACAACCTTGGTATGCGTCATCTTAAGGGATATATTCCGGAGTATCCGGTTGGAACCGCAGATGACATTGCAAAGATGATCGGTGATTTCGTACCGGTTGCACGTGCCATCATCGGTGTTAAGAACCTTAAGATTATTACCTTTGGCCCCCGTCCGCAGGACTTCTTCGCATGTAATGCACCGATCAAGGGCTTATATGAGCTTGGCGTAGAGATCGAAGAGAACTCTGAACTTGACCTTCTAGTTTCTTTCAAGGAGCATGAGAACGATCCCCGTATTCCGGAGGTATGTGCAGACATGGCTAAGGAAATGGGCGAAGGCTGCTACTATGAAGACCTCAACGCAAAGATGGCTCAGTTCGAGCTTACCTTACTTGACTGGGCAGAGAATCACAAGGGAGCAAGAAAGTATGTTGCATTTGCAGACAAGTGCTGGCCTGCGTTCCCTTCACAGTTTGGTTTTGAACCCTGCTATGTAAACAGCCGTTTAGCTTCCCGTGGTATTCCGGTATCCTGTGAAGTAGATATTTACGGAGCATTAAGCGAGTACATCGGACTTTGCGTATCCGAAGATGCAGTTACCCTGCTTGACATCAACAACTCCGTACCGAAGTATATTTATGATGAAGACATCGTTGGCAAATATAATTATGCATTAACCGATACCTTTATGGGATTCCATTGTGGAAATACACCGGAATGCAAGATGTGCTCCACCAGAGCCGTAAAATATCAGCTCATCCAGCACAGACTTCTTGAGCCCGCCGGTTCTGAACCGGACTTCACAAGAGGTACTCTGGAGGGTGATATTGCAGCATCCGATATTACTTTCTATCGTCTGCAGTGCAATTCCGATGGAGAACTGGTTTCCTACATCGCAGAAGGTGAAATCCTGGATGTACCGACCAGATCCTTTGGTGGTATTGGTATCTTCGCTATTCCTGAAATGGGACGCTTCTACCGTCACGTACTTGTAGAAGGCAGATTCCCTCATCATGGAGCTGTAGCATTTGGTCACTACGGAAAGTTAATGTATGAAGTATTCAAGTTCTTAGGCGTTAAGAATATCGGATTCAACCAGCCGAAGGGAATGCTTTATAAGTCTGAGAATCCGTTTGCATAATGGCATCGAACGGTTATAATTGAATGCAAAGATTGTAGATTTGTACAGTTATCAGATGAAAATTTACTAGAAATCATACAAAGCGTAAGTATACTACAGGTATAGTATATTTGCGCTTTTGTGCGTTCATTGCCCGGCATGAAACTGTTCACTCGTACCTCGTTCCGGTAACGATTCACAGGCTCGAAAACGTGCAGGCAGGAATTTACTTGCAAATATAAAGAAGCAGTAATAAAATAATCAAGCGTATAATTGGGGAAACAGACAATATTTTTGGAGAATTTAGAGGAGTTAAATTATGGCAAAGAGTGCAACAAAGGATATGACCGTGGGATCTCCCATGAAGTTGATTTTAAGCTTTTCCATGCCGCTGCTGATCGGATTTATTTTTCAGCAGTTTTACAGTGTGGTAGATACCTTTATTGTGGGAAGAACGCTGGGAATGAATGCTCTTGCGGGTGTTGGCGCAACCGGAAGCATTAATTTCCTGATTGTCGGATTTGTAATGGGCGTGTGCGGCGGATGTGTCATTCCGATTGCACAGCGTTTTGGAGCAAAGGATTATTCGGACATGCGCAGGTATGTGGCGAACTGTGTGTGGCTCGGAATTGTCATGTCTGTGGTGATTACCGTAGTGGTATGTATTCTGTGTCGTGATATCTTAATGTGGATGAAGACGCCGGAGGACATTTTTGAGTATTCTTACCAGTATATTTTTATCGTATTTTTAGGAATTCCGGCAACCTACCTTTATAATATTTTGTCCGGTATCATGCGTTCCATGGGAAACAGCAAGATTCCGCTGGTATTCCTGATTATTTCCTCAGCAATTAATATTGCGCTGGATCTGATCTGCATCATCAATCTGCATATGGGTGTTTCCGGAGCCGCGGTTGCCACCGTTGCCTCTCAGCTGATTTCGGGCATTCTCTGCCTGATTTATATGATGAAGAAATTCGAGATCCTTCATATTACAAAGGACGAATGGAAGCTTAGTATGCCTCATATCGGTATGCTGTGTGCCATGGGTGTGCCGATGGGATTACAGTATTCCATCACGGCAATCGGATCGGTTATTTTACAGTCCTCCGTGAATACCCTTGGAGCTACAGCCGTTGCCGCAGTTACTGCCGGCAGTAAGGTCAGTATGTTCTTCTGCTGTGCGTTTGATGCACTTGGAACAACAATGGCAACCTACGGTGGCCAGAATGTGGGAGCAAAGAAGCTGGACCGTCTTGGCAAGGGACTCTTTGCCTGCAGTATTTTCGGTATTGTTTATTCGATCGTGGCATTTATTATCATGTACTTTGCAGGTGGAACACTGTGCGGACTCTTTGTAACGGATGCGAGTAAGGAACTGCTTGACAGTTCAAGAGAGTTCCTGCTAATCAATGCAGCATTCTTTATTCCGCTTGTTTTCGTGAATGTCATCCGGTATATGATTCAGGGAATGGGATTCAGCACCTTTGCTATTCTGTCCGGAGTATTTGAGATGATAGCAAGAACTCTGATGGGTATTTTCATTGTTCCGGCATTTGGATTTACCGGCGCCTGCTTTGCAAGTCCGCTTGCCTGGATTATGGCAGATATCTTCCTTATTCCGGCATACTTTTATGTCAAAAGGAAGCTTGAGAGAACATTGAACGGAGAAAAAACAGCAGCTGCGTGATGCAGCTGCTGTTTTGAAAATCACCATTCTGAAGATTACTATCTGAAGATAATTATTCTAAAGATAACTATTCAGAAGGCTGTGATTCTGAAGATTCCTCTTTTGAACGTGATTCTTTTAAAGTCTCCGGTAGTTGGAGCTTCACGACCTTCCGGTCGTAGGTGAGGATTCCATTGACCTCCTCCTCAATATCCGATACCTGAGTATAAACAGCACCGCTTAAGCCCTGTTCCTGCAGAGGGAGGAGGGCTTCTTTTATGAGAGTATCATAAGCCTTTGAAAATTCTTCCTTTGTCTCATAACGCTTGTAGCCGAAGATCCGTTCCACGCTGCTGTGTCCGTCGATGTGGCAGGCGAAGCCGCCATACTCGGACAGGAAGAAGGCCCGGCTTTTCTTATGCTTCTTCCATTCTCCGGCAGCAACCTTAAGACGCCGGAAGTAATTGTGTACGCTGATAAAGTCTCCGGCACCCTGATCGAACCAGCCGCTTGCCGCGTCGATGAGCCGTGTCGGATCCTGTGCGCGGATGGACTCTGCAATACGTACCGAATCAAACTGTCCCCAGCCCTCGTTAAAAGGACACCAGATGGCAATGGAGGGGAAGAATTTCAGGTAATCAATCATATCGGCCAGCTCTTCTTCCCATTCGTCACGGGCATTTTCATCCTCTCTTGCAAAAAGATGGTAAGCCTGATCCGAGATGTGGCGTGCCAGAGAAGGGCATACCGTGGGCAGATAGTTGATAAACGGCATCCGGTACTGACCGCCGCCGTTAATCATATCCTGGCAGACGATCATGCCAAGGCGGTCACAGTGGTAATACCACCTTGCAGATTCTACCTTCAAGTGCTTACGCATCATATTGAAGCCCAGTTTTTTCATGGTCGTGATATCATAAAGCAATGCTTCATCGGAGGGGGCCGTCATTAATCCATCCGACCAGTAGCCCTGATCCAGGACCCCCATGAGGAAACAGGGCTTGTGATTGAGACAGAAGACCGGTTTATCCTCCGATAATTCAATGGTATAGGTGCGCAGGGCAAAGTAAGTTTTCACCTCATCCCTGCCTAAGGTTACCGTTACCGGGTAAAGCGCCGGAGCTTCCGGAGTCCATGGGAAAAACAGTTCATCCGGAATGGAAATCGTAAAATCATAGGACTGGGACTGCGCATGATGTCTGTGTACATCGGCAAGATTACTCTTCGGAGTCAGGGACTGCCGGAACAATACCTGTTTTGCATCCGGTGTCATGACACAGATGCGCAGCATCGGAAGTGCATCACACAGAGCCGTATCGACCTCGATAAATACCTCCTGCCGGTCAAAGTCCGGTTCTATGGTAATATGTTCAATATGGGTGGCAGGGATCCATTCCATCCAGACGGTCTGCCAGATGCCGCTCTGTGCCGTATAAAAGATGCCTCCACGCTTTAAAATCTGTTTGCCGCGGCTCTGGAAGCCTGCATCACTGGGGTCGCTGACACGTACCGTCAGTTCATTTTCTCCTTTTTCCAGAAAATCCGTAATGTCGCAGTCAATGGGAAGATATCCGCCGCGGTGGGAGGTTACCTTGTTTCCGTTGAGAAAAATATCGGCTTCGTAGTCGATCGCACCGAAATGCAGGATCAGACGGCTGTCATTAAAGAGATCCATCTCGTCAACCGGGAGCAGACGGCGGTACCAGAGGTATTCCCCCGGCTGCAGCTGGCGTTCCACACCCGACAGGATCGCTTCCGGAGAAAAAGGGACGAGAATCTGCCCGTCGTAGCGGTCGGGGAAGCCCTTTTTCGGCTGGATAGCATAGTCCCATAAGCCGTTCAGGTTAATATAGGATGGGCGCTCAAACTGGGGGCGCGGGTATTCTGTAAGTACCTTATCCTTTGAAAGCGCCTCTCCAAAGGGAGTTGTAAGACGCTCCAGGGGGTCTTCGTTATGCGGCTTAATGATGCTTCGCAGCGCATCCTTGAAATCCATAGTATCCATCCTTTCCTTGTTGCAAATGGTTAATTTGGTAATGATTCAGATTTGGCCTCATTTATGGTACAATGGGCTTTGGAGAAAGGAATATTACCTGTTTCTCCAATGGATATAGTATAGCACAGAATAAAGAAGAGCAACAAAAGAAAGAGGAAATTCATTGAAAAACGAAGAAGATCAGATATTGAGGAAGCATTTTACCGATCTGGCGCGGAAAGCGGACCAGAGTCATATTGCAACATTCACCGGGTTCTTAAGTCTGCCGGAGCAGTCCGTCTTTTATTCCATGGACTTTTCGTATGTACCGTACTGCGTTTTCGGAGGTCAGGAGGGGTGTGAGCGGGCAGTGATCCGGTTTGGTGAGGAATGGGAGTTCCCGATCTGCTGTATCAAAATGGCACCGTTAATGAATAAGTTTGCGGATGCGCTGACGCACCGGGATTTTCTGGGGGCACTCATGAACCTTGGGATTGAACGGAGTACGCTGGGAGATATTTATATTGAGGACAAGACGGGGTATCTGTTCTGCCTGAAAAGCATGGCAGAATATATTACCGAAAATCTTACACGGATCCGGCATACAAGTGTGCAGTGTACGGTCTGCGAAGAGCCGCCGGTCTTTTTGCAGAAGGAACCGGAGGAAAAGCTCATCCAGATCAGCTCCGCACGGACCGATGCGCTGATTGCGGGGGTGTATCATCTTTCACGGACAGAAAGTAATGAGCTGTTCCGGGAGCAGAAGGTATTTATCAACGGAAGACTGTGTGAGAATAACAGCCGGGCGCTGAAGGAGGGGGATCAGATTACCGTCCGCGGCTATGGGAAGTTTGCCTATGAGGGCGAAAAAGGGATAAGCAGGAAAGGAAAAGTGAATGTGAGGGTTCTTTTATGGTGATGCTGCAACAGATGATCGTGATGTTTCTGATGATGGCGGTCGGATATTTATGTTATCGAAAGCAGATTCTCACGGAAGAGGTGAGCAAAAAGGTTTCGGCGATTGTAGTGAATGTGGCCAATCCCTGTATGATTTTAAGCAGTGCACTGACGGATCAGCAGATGCAGGGAAAGGAGCTGGTACAGACGCTTGCAATCGTGGTCATGATGTATGCCTTTTTGCTTGTTATGGCACAGCTTCTTCCGAGGATCCTGTGCATACAGAAGGAGAGTCGTGGAGCCTATGCAGCGATGACGGTTTTTGCAAACATTGGCTTTATGGGATTCCCGGTACTGGCTGCGATGTACGGCAATGGAGCGCTTTTGTATGGAGCGGTCTTTCAGATTCCATTTAATATTCTGATTTATACCTATGGAGTGGCGGTGCTGACAAGAAAGCAGGGTGCCTGTGCGAAGGCAGAGCCGAATGTGAAAGCAGAGGTGGATGTGAAGACAGAGCCGGATGTGAACGCAGAGGTGGATGTGAACGCAGAGCCGAATGGAAAGACAGGGGAACGGCAGGATGCGCAAGGCATAACAGCGGCTGTGAATGGGAAGTCTGAAAATATAGAAAATGGCAGTGAACAACAGGGAAAGCTGCAGGGAACAGTAGAAATCGTGAAGAAGATCTTCAATATTGGAGTGATTGCCTGTATCGCAGCAATGCTGCTTTACTTTCTGCAGACTCCTGTTCCTTCCTTTTTACAGGCATTCATTACGAATCTGGGGAATCTCACCGCTCCGTTAAGTATGATGATTATCGGAGCATCCCTTGCACAAATGCCGTTAAAGGAGCTGTTTCTGGATAAGAAGCTGTTACTGTTTTCGCTGGTGAAGCTGTTGCTTCTTCCGGCTGTCTGGATGATCATGGTGAATCGTGTGGCAGAGCAGGAAATTTTGCGGGGGGTGTGCCTTGTGATGATGGCGACTCCGGCAGGAAGCATGACTGCAATGCTTGCTCAGCAGTATGGCGGAGATTATGAAACTGCTTCCCGTGGTGTGGCGCTTACCACGGTGCTTTCTGTGATCACCATGCCGCTTCTGGCTGCGGTATTTCTGTGAATGGAATGAGATCGCAGATCGCTGTCATTGTAATATGATAAAGAAGCTGCCTGGAAAGAATGAGAGCCGGTACCCAAATTGTGGATCACAAATGTAACAGAAATAGTCCTTATCATACATTGATCTGGCATAAGGACAAGAGCTCCCGGCATATTTTGTATAAAAAATATACCGGGATTTCTTATGAGCAAATACATAGAAAAATGGAAACAGACAGGAAAAAATCTGACGGATGGTCTGCATGTGCATTGGAAGGAAGAGTGGAAAAGACAAGATGGGGAGAAGCGTCCGGATTATCAGAAAAGAGTCTGCATGCTGCTTTTGCGGAATACGGCATTTCTGCTTGTCGCCGCCGCACTTCTGCGTGGAGCGGTGGTGTTTTGGGGAGACAGCGTGCATGCAAGCAACACGGTTGGAAACCGTGAGCTGCCGATTTACTGTGTAAAAACAGATGAAGCGGGTGGAAAGAAGATTGCACTCACCTTTGATGCAGCATGGGGAAACGAGGATACGAAGAAAATTCTCGAAATTCTCAAAAAGAATAATGTGAAAGTGACCTTTTTTATGACAGGCGGCTGGGTAGAGAGCTATCCGGAGGATGTCAGAGCCATCCTTGCGGATGGGCATGATCTGGGAAACCACAGCGAAAACCATAAGAATATGAGTCAGATTTCCGATGCGGAAAAGAAAGAAGAGCTGATGAAGGTTCATGAAAAGGTCCGGGAGCTGACCGGGTATGAAATGTTCCTGTTCCGCCCGCCGTATGGTGACTATGATAATGCAGTAATCAAGGTCGCAAGAGAGTGCGGATATTACCCGATTCAATGGGATGTGGATTCCCTGGACTGGAAGGATTACGGAGTGGATTCCATTATTAAAACGGTTACCGGACATAAGCATCTGGGAAGCGGATCAATTATTTTGTGCCATAATGGAGCGAAATTCACATCTGAGGCGCTGGATAAGCTGATTCAGAACCTGAAGGACCAGGGATATACCTTTGTGCCGCTGTCAGAACTGATTTACAGGGATCATTATCACCTGGATCATGAGGGAAGACAGATTAAGGATTAGGGAAGAGGATAAGAATAGAAATTTGAAATACATATGACGATGTAAAATAAATTTTTTTGCAAAATTGAAGATTGCAGGTTTAAAACTTCTATGCTAAAATTTTGTAAAGCATAGAAGTTTTCTATTTACAGAATATGTATTGAAATTGATTCTGTAACTAAGAGGGTTCCAGCCCTTGTCTCTGATATTCTCACAGATCAGAAAATCCATGCTTTGATTCCAATGAATTAAATTGAACAGGCAGAGGATTTTTGTGCCCATAGAAGAATTCTCTGTGAAAAGGAGGTTGTTTATGGGAAAATTCGATTATTGTATGAAAGAATATCTGCAGAATAAGGAATACTTCGCAGATCTGTTTAATGGATGCTGCTTTGATGGGCAGACTGTGATTCGAGCGGAGGATCTGACGGAAGCGTCGGAAACATATACGGTAGCACGGACAGAGACAGAGGAAGACAATACAGAGCATGTACAGATCCAGATTTTGGATGGAGCGCAGGGAAAGACTATCGAGGTAGAGGGTACGGGCGCTTTTCATAGAGCAGGGAGAAATAAGAAGACGCAGCTCCTGCGGGATGTGAAAATGAAGCTGAGAACCGGTGCAACCTTGCAGGTATTAGCGGTAGAAAATCAGAGTTACATAGACTATAGCATGCCGGTTCGATGTATGGATTATGATGTGGCAGAGTATAATCGGCAGTTAAGGGAAAAGAAGCAGCAATTTCAAGCATTACGGAAGCAAATGAAAGAGTCCGGTAAATATGCGATGACGTTTATTACCTATGCAGAGAAGTTATCCGGAATTTTTAAGACGGATCGCTTGCAGCCGGTGTACACGATCTGTCTTTATACTGGAACAGAACCGTGGGATGGACCAAGACAATTATCGGATATGATGGAATTTGGTGAGAATGAGTTGCTTCAAAAATGTTTTGCAGATTATTCTCTGCGTCTGTTTTGTGTGAATGAGCAAAGTGACTTTGAAGAGTTTCATACAGAACTTAGAGAATTGTTTCGGGCAATGAGCTATAGAAAAGATAAAGAAAAGTTTCTGAGTTTAGCAAAAGATGAAAGATATGCCCATTTATCAGAAGAAACATGGGATGCAATAAGGATTATGACAGGACGGGAATATCTTAAGAACAGTCATAAAGCAACATATAAAATCATGAACGAAAGCGGAGAGGAGCGATATGATATGTGTCAGGCCTTACAGGAATTAAGAGAGGATTTTATTAATGAAGGAAAAAGAGAAGGAAAAAGAGAAGGAAGGCAGGAGGGGAGGAGAGCGCAGCAGTGTTATACAATCGAAATGATGTTGAATAAAAATTACGACCTGGCAGAAATCTGTTCCATAGCCGGCTGTGATCCGGCTCTTGTAGAGAAGGTCAGGGAGAAAAAGGAAGGAAAAGGTGGCAATTGAGGTATTGAGTTGGGGGAGGCTGAGTGAACAATTGAGAGCTGAGTGAAAAATTTCTGCAGGGGGTTAATCTTTTATAACCCAAAACCGATATAAACTACAAGAAACCGTTAAATATGAGATTGTGACCATGTCGAACAGACATCAGGGAAGCACAGGGAGGTGTACACAATGGCAATTGAACCACTAAGCAGTGCCATGACTTATCAGGCACAGAATACACAGCAGGCAAGACCTGTACATAAAACCGCAGAAAACACGGACGTTTCAACTACGGTAGAACAGACAGTTAATTTTGATCCGGCGACAGCGAAGATCAAGGAAGTTGATGAGAAGAACGGACAGGGAACCGAGACGAACAATCAGGGAACCCCGGAACAACAGACACCGACGAATGAACAGATTAAAAAGGCTGTCGAGCAGTTAAACAAGAACATGTCCCATTCCGAAGCAGTATTCGGAATTCATGAGGCAACGAACCGTGTTACGATCAAGATTGTAGATAAGGATACCCATAAAGTAATTAAAGAGCTTCCGCCGGAGAAGACCCTTGACATGATTGCCAAGGTATGGGAACTGGCAGGAATCCTCGTAGACGAGAAGAGATAACAGGCAGGAGGAATCAAATATGGCAATGCGTATGACCGGAATGTATTCCGGAATGGATACCGAAAGTATCATCCAGGAGCTCGTTTCTGCCAAGAGAACGAAGGTCGATGATGTTAAAAAGAAGCAGACCAAGCTGGAGTGGAAGCAGGATGCCTGGAAGGATTTAAATACGAAGCTTAAGAACCTTCAGAGCAAGTACATCAGTAATATGCGCTTTGCTTCTTCTTATATGAAGAAGACAACCGCAGTGTCGAACAGCAGTGCTGTCAGCGTGATTACAGGTGAGAATGCGGTGAACGGTGTACAGTCCCTGGAGGTGAAGCAGCTTGCAAAGACCGGTTATTTAACCGGTGCACAGATGAAGGCATCCGGCAGCGGAAGCCTTACCGCACTGTCCAAGTTAAGTGATCTTGCCGGCAGCGATGGCATCGGGAATGGCGGACAGATCAGCATTAAGGCAGGAGATAAGGATCTCACCCTGGATGTGACGGCAGATACCACAATTTCAGATGTATTGACGAAGCTTAAGGAAGCAGGACTCAATGCAAACTTCGATGAGAAGCAGCAGCGGCTCTTTATCAGTGCCAAGACCTCCGGTGCGTCCAATGACTTCAGCATTACAGCAGCAGGAAACAACGGACAGGCAGCGTTAAAGGCACTGGGGATTCAGCTTAATCCGGACGGAGATCCGACAGCAGAGGGGTATGCGAAGAAGATCGACGGACAGGATGCCAAGATCGAGTTAAACGGTGCAACATTTACCAACAATACCAATGTATTTGAAATTAACGGACTGACCTTTACTGCACTCAGCGAGACCAAGGCAGGGGAAGCAGTTACCATTACCACACAGGATGATACCGATGGAATCTATGATATGATCAAGGGCTTCCTCAAGGAGTACAATTCCATCATGAATGAGATGGATAAGCTCTACAATGCGGCTTCTGCATCCAAGTATGAACCTCTTACCGATGATGAAAAGGATGCCATGTCTGATACAGAGGTAGAGAAGTATGAGAAGAAAATCAAAGATTCCCTGCTTCGCAGGGATTCTACACTTTCCACTATCCGCAGCAAGCTTACCTCTGTAATGAGCAGTGGAACAACGGTAGATGGCAAGCAGATGCACTTGAGTGATTTCGGAATTGATACACTGAGCTATTTTACGGCAGCAGAGAATGAGAAGAATGCTTATCACATCGATGGAGATCCGGATGATGAGAATACCTCCGGCAATGCCGATAAGCTGAAATCCATGATCGCTTCCGATCCGGATACCGTCGTATCCTTCTTCAGCAGCTTACATAAGGAACTGTATTCTACGATGGATGGTCTTTCCAAGGCAGTAGAGGGCTACCGCAGCTATGGCAGCTTCTATGATGACAAGAAGATGAAGTCCGACTATTCAGACTACACCACGAAGATTGCCGAAATGGAAAAGAAGCTGAATGCTTACGAAGATAAGTGGTACAGCAAGTTTAGTAAGATGGAAACCGCTCTTGCAAAGATGCAGTCCAATGCAAGTGCGATCACAGGATTACTGGGAGGTTCATGATATGGCAATACCGGCAGCGTATGCACAGTATAATAACAGTAAGGTTCTGACGGCATCGCCGGCAGAGCTGACACTGATGCTCTATGAGGGCGCCATTAAGTTCTGTAACATTGCGATTATGGCAATTGAAAAGAAGGATATTGAGAAGAGCCATATTAATATTGTGAAGGTAGAGAACATCATTAACTACCTGCAGAGTACACTGGATACCAAATATCCGGTTTCCGAGGATTATGACCGGATCTATTCCTACTTGCAGCAGCGTCTGGCGCAGGCGAATATCCGGAAGGATCCGGAAATTCTCGAAGAGGTATGCGAACATCTTCGTTCCGTGAGAGATACCTGGAAGGAAGTAATGGCGAAGAATCAACATAAAGGAGCTGAATAATGGACAATTACTTATCTGTGTTAGAGGACAGCCTGAAGAAGAAATTACAGATTCTGGACGAACTCACGGACTACACGACGCAGCAGCAGGAGCTGCTTAAGGTAGAAGAGCTGGATTATGAGGCTTTTGACCGTCTGGTAGACCAGAAGGACCCGCTCATTCAGAGGATTATGGAGTTGGATCAGGGATTTGAGACTGTTTATGACCGGATTAAGGAACAGCTTCTTGGCAATAAGGAGCAGTATGCTGCACAGATCAGAGCCCTGCAGTCCCTTATCGGAGAGCTCACGGATAAGAGTGTGAAGCTGCAGACCATGGAGCAGCGGAATAAGTCTGCTGTAGAGCAGCAGTTTCGTAAGTCCCGTGAGAAGATCCGCCAAGGACGCCAGAACAAACAGGCGGCGCTGAATTATTATAAGAACATGAATAATTCCAATTATGTGCCACCACAGTTTCTGGATGACAAGAAATGACGTTTTACAGTTGGTAAATATACGAAAAACAGAAAACAAAAATTTACCCAAAAATTTTTCAAAACAGGGTTAAGTATTTCGGATACACTCCGATATATAATACAAATAAAACAAAACAAATTGCAAAGACAAACAGTTTTGTTTTAGAAACCGCAGAGCATCTTTCGAAGGCGTACGATTTCAAAAGAAATCTGCACAATAAATAAAACAATCACTGCAGGGAAGCAGTGAACAATTTCAAGGAGGAATGAATTATGGTAGTACAACACAATCTTACAGCAATGAACTCTAACAGAATGTTAGGCGTAACCACAAAGACACAGGCTAAGTCCACAGAGAAGTTATCTTCCGGTTACAAGATCAACCGTGCAGCAGATGATGCAGCTGGCCTTTCCATCAGTGAGAAGATGCGTAAGCAGATCAGAGGTTTAACACAGGCTTCTTCCAACGCGCAGGATGGTATTTCTACTGTACAGACCGCTGAAGGTGCTCTGAATGAAGTTCAGGATATGCTTCAGAGAATGAATGAGTTAGCAGTTAAGTCTGCTAACGGAACTCAATCTGAAAGCGACAGAAGTTATATTCAGAACGAAATAGATCAGTTAACTACAGAAATTGATCGTGTTGCTGAAACTACAAAGTTTAATGAGACTTACTTGTTAAAAGGAGATCGTTTTGCTGCTAAAGAATATTCATATGCGTATGCACAGTATACTGCAGATGCTGTAGCAACTGCGACAATGCCTACTGCTGCAGATGCTACAGCAAAAGTTAAAATAGAAAGTGTGACTTTTGATGCGAATGCTTCATCAGCAGATCAAAATGCTGTGGCTAATGCGATTAAAAATTCTGGACTTACGGTAAAAGTTACTAAGCACTGGGATGCAACTGCAGGTGGAGGTACTGGAGCAGCAGCAGATAATACTTTTTCGGTCAGCTTGAATGGTGATGCTGCTAGTAAATATAAGATTTCAGCTGTTAAGGGAAGTGCAACGGATTTTGATATTACGACTAGTGATGGAACTAAGGTAGCAACTGTTAAGGTGAAAGATGATGGATCTGATAAGGCAGCACAGGCATCTGATGATGGAAAATCTGTTTCGTCCGCTGCAATTAATGCGACAGCTGTAACTGGAGCAACTAAAAACGGTGAGGCTGCGAAATATTATGATAAGGATGGAAATGGTATTGCGGCAAATGCACTGAAGTCTTATTTCCAAACCGCAGCAGATGGAACAATTACAGCTAAAGGTGATGCCCCTACAGTATATGATGCTGTTGGTCTTGCTACAACGCTTGATCCTACGCAGGTAACTTCTACACGGGATATTACAGGTGCGTTAAAGTTAAGCTTACATGTAGGTGCAGATGCAACATCTAACAATCAAATCACATTAAGTATTGATTCTATGAGTGCCAAGGGACTTGGTGTTAATGGATTAAAGGTTGATGGAGATAATGACAAGAATGCTCTTTCTGCAATTGAAACTATCAAAGAAGCTATTCAGAAAGTATCTACTCAGCGTTCTACTCTTGGTGCTGTTCAGAACAGACTTGAGCATACCATCAACAACCTCGACAACGTAGTTGAGAACACCACAAGTGCTGAAAGCCAGATCCGTGATACAGATATGGCTACAGAGATGGTTAAGTACTCCAACAACAATATTCTGGCTCAGGCAGGTCAGGCTATGTTGGCTCAGTCTAACCAGTCCAACCAGGGCGTACTGTCTCTGTTACAGTAATCTCTGTAAAAGGTTCATAACTAACGTAATACAAGAGAAGCCGGTGCTGATGCACCGGCTTCTTTTATTGCTAAATCCTCCAAATTATTTTTATAGGAATCTCATAGCATAAGCGTATTTTTTTATTTTGTCATTATGCCATGTTGACAAGCAGAGAGTAGTTTGCTATCCTTTGTTCATAAGCAGATTTTTTCTATTTCAAAATTTCTATATCAATGTAAACTGATGTCTGTGACTTCAGAAGAATTCCAGCTTAATTACCCAATGACAATAACAGAAACAGGAGAGGGATAAGAATGTTTCATTGACAATATGGCATATATAACATATACTAAAGGAGAAGAGAGAATGACATTTGAAGTAATTGCATATGAGGATGTTAATGGAAAAATACCTGTGCAGTCCTAAAACAATTAACTCCTAAAATGAGAGCAAAGATGTATGGTATGTTGGAGATACAAACAGCCAAGAAGCGGAGAATAGATTTTATAGAAAGGATGGCAGAGAATGAAAACCTTAAATGAAATGCTTTCTGAGGAAATGAAGAATGACGAATTCCGAAAAGAGTATGAGGCAATTCAGCCGGAACTTGATGTGATAAGAGCTATGGTAGATGCAAGAAATTCAATAAACATGACGCAAAAAGAACTGTCGGAACGCACCGGAATCAGCCAGGCGGATATTAGTAAAATTGAAAATGGGACAAGAAATCCTTCCTTAAATTTGCTTAAGAGATTAGCTGAAGGCATGGGGATGACACTTAAGATAGAATTTGTGCCCCAATATAGTGCAATATGCAACACAAATACCTTCGGGAAGTCGAAAGTTTTTGTTGAAACTGCTAAATGGTAAGTGGTAGAATTAATTTAGTGTTTTTTGTCTTATTGGGAGGGGCAATTGATTTGTTACGATAAATTATGGTTAATGATGAAACAAATTATGCCAATAATTGAAAGTAATGATTTTTCAGATTATGAATCCAATGTAACTGACACGGAAATACTGAAAGAGCTTTCGTATTATCGGATTAAACGAGAGGATGAGATGGGGAAGTCCTAAATTATGAAAGTGGTGAAGTAAATGGAATTGGAGCTTAGCATAGAAGACTTATTAAATAAGCGAAGAGTGGAATCTGATAGGATCGAATTTAAAGCATCGTGGAATCAGGATGATATTTATCATAGCATTTGTGCATTTGCCAATGATTTTGACAATGTTGGTGGCGGATATGTTTTGATTGGTGTCGAGGAGAAGAACGGTGTTGCAGTTCGCCCGGTAAAGGGTTTGGAAGAATATGAGTTGGATACCATACAAAAGGAACTTTTGGGTTATAATAATACAATGATTCCGGTATATTTTCCACGTGTGATTATTGAACAAGTTGATGGGAAAAATGTTGTTGTATTGTGGGTGACACCTGGAGTGCAAAGACCGTATAAGGCACCAGAGCATGTTACGGCTAAGAAGGATAAAAAGTATTATTACTATATACGGTATGCGACAAGCTCGGTTCGTGCAAATGCGGAGCAGGAACGAGAATTAATTAATATGACAAACTACGCACCGTTTGACACGAGGCCTAATTTTGAGGCTACAGAGTCAGACATATCGGTTGCGTTGCTAACGGACCATCTCAATACAACCAAAAGCAAGCTGGCAAAGCAGATTGGAAAACGTGGTGTTATGGAAGTGCTTGGAGACATGCAACTTCTTGTAGGACCACCGGAGCAGCTATGTATATCTAATGCGGCACTGATGATGTTTTGTGAGCATTTGGACAAATTCTTTCCATATACACAGGTTGAAATTACAAAATTTCCGGAAGGTAGCATTAAAAATCCAAATAATTTTATTGAAGTGCCGGTTATCAAAGGCTCTGTGCCGACAATGATTAAAAGAACTATGGAAAAGCTACAGGACATGGTGATTGAGGAAAAGGTCACGAAAGTAGATTATCAGATGGAAGCCATTCGCCGGTACAGCTATCCGTATCAGGCGTTAGAGGAAGCTGTGGTCAATGCTTTTTATCATCGTGATTATCAATCCTATCAGGCAATAATCATAGAGATTGAACCAGATTGTGTTCGGATTATTAGTTATCCAGGTATTGACCGTTCAATCTCGCAAAAGACAATTGCTGAGGGAGAACGATTCAAATCTCGATATTATAGAAACAAACGATTGGGAGAATTTTTGAAGGAGTTAGATTTGACAGAAGGAAAATCTACAGGAATTCCTACTATACAAGAGGAACTTAGAGATAATGGTTCTCCTAAAGCGACATTTGAAACGGATGATGAAAGAAGAGCAGTTACTGTTGAGATACCTATTCATCCGGATTTCTTAATGGAACAAGGTGAGCCCCAAAATGAACCCCAAAATGAACCTCAAAATGAACCCCAAAATGCGAACTCAGTGGAGGATGCTATTTTGCAGTTGATACGAATGAATAAGTATGTAACACGAGAGGAAATGGCGAGTCAGATAGAGGTTTCACTCAGTACGGTTAAACGTTCAATAAATAAATTGAAGACTAGTGGAATAATCGAATATGAAGGCCCGAGTAAAGGCGGATATTGGATTATAAAGTGAGCAGGAAAATAAGGATACTTTAGTGGGATAGAGAAAAAGAGAAGTAATTTTCCCTTGCATCTCCACCACAAATAGTATAAAATAAACCCAGTGTTGCAAACAAAATATTACAATAAAACGCACAATGGGGTGCATGCCGGGAGGCATGCGCCCTTTTTTGTGTATACGATGAGCCAGGTACAGATTTGTGCCTGCGCAATAGTTGCGATTGTTACACTATCTTGTAAACCGTGTACCCGAGTCCTTATGCCGCAGGATTGATATCCGCTGTCGGCATCTTCGTAGGTTCCGCAGTTTTCCCATCCGTTTCCGAAGAAGTGACCGTTGCATTCTCGGGGGAAGCCGTCGGCGCAGTAGTTGCCGTTGGAGTAGTGGAAGCCTCTGGTGTAGCCTTGGGCTTTGCCTTTTCCAGCGATGCCTTTACCGCTTCCAGCAGCACCAGGGAAGTATACCTGGTCTCGGCGGAATAGGTCACCTGGCTCGGATCCTGCATTTCACAGAGCTGGTCGTTTAAGGATTCCATGGCAGGCTCTAACAGTGGATACATGGTAGTAAGTGTTTCGCTCGGATCGGCGAGGCTTACGGATGTAATGGCGTGGTCATTTACGATGACTTCCACGTTTGCAGTCTCACTGCCGAGGATCAGCTCCGTGGTATAGATCCCAGGGATATATGTATTGTCAGTACCGACAGACCCGGAGACGTTATCCAGAACAGCACCGGCATTGTCAACAGCACCGGTGTCTGCACTAGCTCCCGTGGAGACATCCTCCGCATCAGAGAACTGTGACGAACGTCCGAGATCTGCCACATTGTCCGGCATTTCAGTAGCAGCAGTACCGTCAGGGGAATCCGGTGTCCCATAGGAGGCATCTGTATCCTTGCCCGGTAACAATAACATTAACAGTAATATGACGAACAACACCCCCAGCGCGGCGAAGATTCCGGTATAGAGCAGTTCTTTTCTGCGAAGTACGACGATCTTTGTATTTGCACTCATTCTTGGGTCTCCTTGGAATGATGGGATGATCTTTATAAATAGTATGCGCAGGAGCTCCCACATAGTACCGCAAAAGAGGAGAACTTCGCATTGACAAGACAAAACAGGCATTGCTATATTTAGTGTAAGTATTTTTTTCACGGATGCGTCCGCCCCGTGGAAAAGGAGCAGACAGGCGGCGCAGAAACGAGGGTAACGATGAACAATTATACCAAGGAAGATATCATCCGTCTTGTGGAAGAAGAGGATGTGGAATTCATCCGTCTGCAGTTCACGGATCTGTTTGGCAATCTGAAAAATATTGCGGTGACAGCCAGCCAGTTAGACCGGGTGTTGAGCAATAAATGTATGTTTGACGGTTCGGCGATCGATGGATTTGCCAGGATCGAGGAATCCGACATGTATCTGTACCCGGATCTGTCCACGTTAGAGATCTTCCCCTGGAGGCCCCAGCAGGGCAAGGTGGCTCGTATGATCTGCGATGTCTATCGCCCAAGCGGCCAGCCTTTCGAGGGAGATCCCCGTTATGTGTTAAAGCGTGCGGTGCAGCAGGCAGAGGACATGGGATATACTTTTGAGGTAGGTCCCGAGTGTGAATTTTTCCTGTTCAACACGGATGAAAATACCATGCCGACTACCAACACCCATGAGCAGGCAGGCTATTTTGACATCGGACCGTTAGATTTCGGTGAGAATGCCCGCCGTGACATCGTAATGAACCTGGAGGACATGGGATTTGTCATCGAGGCATCCCATCATGAGATGGCTCCGGCGCAGCATGAGATCGATTTCAGATACGATGAGGCGTTGCATACTGCGGACAATATCATGACCTTCAAGATGGCGGTGCGCACCATCGCAAGACGCCACGGTCTGCACGCTACTTTTATGCCGAAGCCCAAGTTCGGCGTCAACGGTTCCGGCATGCATATCAATATGTCTCTGCAAAAGGACGGGAAAAATATATTCCAGGATGCTTCCGACCCTAACGGTCTGAGTAAGGAAGCTTATTATTTCATTGGCGGTATTATGAAGCATATCAAAGGAATGGCAGCCATCACGAATCCGCTGGTAAATTCCTATAAGCGCCTGGTGCCCGGTTTCGAGGCGCCGGTTTATATCGCATGGAGCACGACGAACCGCAGCCCCCTGATCCGTATTCCGGCTACCGCAGACGGAGAGGGTACCCGTATCGAGCTGCGCAGTCCCGATTCCGCAGCGAACCCTTATCTGACGCTTGCAGTCTGCTTAAGCGCCGGCTTACAGGGCATCCGGGAGAAGACCCTGCCCCCCGAGAGTATCAATGCGAACATTTTTGCACTGACTGCCAAAGATCGGAAGGAGCTTCACATCGACCAGCTGCCGGGTACTTTGTTAGAGGCAGTGGAAGAACTGGAGAAGGATACCTTTATCCAGGAGATATTAGGGGAAGATCTTTCCAAAAAATACATCGAAGCAAAGACCAGAGAGTATTATGAGTATAGAATCCAAATTACAGACTGGGAGCTTGAAAAATATCTGCACTTACTGTAATACGATTTTGCACTTAACAGAAACGCGCAAAAGAGTATCTGACAGGAGGTGGCGTAAGTGACAGGGCTTATTGTTGTATTCCCGAATAAAGATAATGCAACCAATATCAGAAACCT
>OMAO01000412.1_pt1 | contig 24571 bp, 14 predicted proteins | sample 1644641 | NCBI WGS metagenome assembly OMAO01 (sample SAMEA103958120, study PRJEB25191) | human gut metagenome | biome: human-associated habitat [ENVO:00009003]; feature: intestine environment [ENVO:2100002]; material: feces | place: Germany | collected 2013/2015
CTCTTATCCGGTTCACCCCATTCACTGACCATGGCTGCAGCCGGGAATTCTTCGTCTAAAAATTTACGGATGTCCTGCCAGAGCGCAATGGTTCCTTTCCCATCCACATCATTTTTTACAAGGGAGCCGGCCATATCCACACGGAAACCGTCACAGCCTAAGGAAAGCCAGAAGCGCATGATATTCTTTAATTCCTCGCGGGTAGCCATGGGACCTTCTGCATCCATGGGCTGCTGCCACTTTTTCGAAGGATCCGGCTGGTAGAAGCCGTAGTTTAAGGCAGGCTGATGGGAGAAGAAGTTTACCACACAGGAACCGTCGCGATCGGAGATGCCGCGGATGGTTGCCATATTTTCAGGAGATTCCCAGGCACTGTCCGTCCAGACATAGCGGTCAGTGTATTGATTCTTTTCGGCCTTCATGGATTCCTTAAACCATTTGCAGGTAACTGCCGTGTGCCCCGGAACAAGGTCGAGAAGGACATGCATCTGTCTTTTGTGTGCTTCTTCAAATAAATGAACGAGATCCTCATTGGTTCCGTAACGGGGAGCTACGGTGTAATAATCCTCCACGTCATATCCGGCATCGCCGAAGGGGGAGAGAAAGCAGGGATTCAGCCAAAGGGCGGTACATCCCAGTTCCTTAATATAGTCCAGCTTTTCGATAATTCCGTTAAAATCACCGATACCGTCAGCATTGGTATCACGGAAGGACTGGGGATAAATTTCATAGAATACGGCATTGTCAAGCCATTCCGGTTGTTTTCTTTCTGTACTCATAGATAACCTCCATTGTTCAGGATCTAAAATTTTTATTAAATCTGCGGTAGGGGAATTGATTTTCCCTGTCTATAACGATACAATACTATCTTAAATAGGATTATTCTACTATAATTCTATGAAAAAATAGTACAATTCTATGTTTTTCGGGAAGGAGCAGGAAAAGTGGCAGAAAATCAGGAACTGTTTGAGTCAAATGCACACGAAAAGCGCAGGCACAGCTCCTATCTTGTGCCATACAGCTATTATGAAAGCCGGATCCCGGATTACTTTCCGTTCGTGCCGCTTCACTGGCATAGGGAGTGGGAGCTGAATTATGTGACGGACGGAGAAGGAATTATGAGAATCGGTGACCGGGAAGCAGAGGTTCATCCGGGGGATATTCTGCTGATCCAGCCGGAGGTACTTCATGCCATTGAGACGGACGGATGCCTTTGTTATGATACGGTGGTCTTCAGTACCGAAATGCTTGGAAGCAGTGAGGACCGGTGTTATACCGAAATCATTTTTCCACTCAGCAGGGGAACAGCAAGGCTGCTTCCTATCCATACAGACAATTCCTGTTACCTGCAGTTAAAGGAATGTGCAGAGCATGTTATTTTCTGCGCGAAGGAGAACCGGGCACAGACTGACCTTCTGATGAAGGGAGAGCTGTTAAAGCTATTATGGTATACGGAACAGTCCGGAGTGATAATTTGCCGGCAGGAAACAGATTCCTGGGAAGAGATCCGGACCGTGCTTGACTATATGGCAGAGCATTATGAGGATGCCATTACCATAGAGCTGCTAGCCAGACAGGTTCATTTAAGTGAAAGCTATTTCATGCAGAGGTTCCGGGAGATCTCGGGAATGGGAGCGATTGAGTATCTGAACCGCCTGAGGATTCAGAAGGCCTGTGAGAAGATTCTTGGGGGTGCAGCAGTTGCGGATGCCGCCTACCAGTGCGGATTTAAGAATTTATCCAATTTTAACAGGAAATTTAAAGTTATTACAGGGTGTACGCCCAGACAATATAAAAAGCAAAAGCGAGGATAGTGTATGAAAAAAGTTGAAAAACCAAAGAAGCCGTTAGTGTTTTATTACCTTGTGGCAATGGTGGTGCTGATTCTGCTCAATACCTTCCTGTTTCCACTGCTGATCAGGAGAAACCAGATTACGGAAGTGGACTACGGAACGTTCCTTAACATGGTAGAAAGTAAGGAAGTGTCCAGGGTAGAGTTAAACGGCGATTCCATTTATTTTGTGGATACTGATAAGGAAGAGCCGAAGTATTACGCAACCACAACGTTTGATGATCCGGAGCTTGTAAACCGTCTGGAGGATGCAGGCTGTGAATTTGGACGTGTTGCGGAAAAGGAAATGAATCCGATCCTGAATTTCCTGTTGGTATGGATTGTTCCGATCCTGATTTTCTGGGGACTTGGTCAACTGCTCAGCAATTATATGATGAAAAAGATGGGTGGCGGCGGAGAAGGAAATCCATTTATGTCCTTCGGGAAAAGCAATGCCAAGGTCTATGTGGAATCTACAACCGGAATAACCTTCAATGATGTGGCGGGTGAAGATGAAGCCAAGGAGCTCTTAACCGAAATTGTAGATTTCCTGCACAATCCGGCAAAGTATCAGGAAATCGGTGCGGTATGTCCGAAGGGTGCACTTCTTGTAGGACCTCCCGGAACCGGTAAAACCTTACTGGCAAAGGCCGTTGCAGGCGAAGCCAGTGTACCGTTCTTTTCGATTTCCGGTTCGGAATTTGTGGAGATGTTTGTCGGTATGGGTGCTTCCAAGGTACGTGACCTGTTCCGGCAGGCGAATGAAAAGGCACCCTGTATTGTGTTTATTGATGAAATTGATGCCATTGGTAAAAAGCGTGACAGCGGCGGCTATGGAGGTAATGATGAACGTGAGCAGACCCTGAACCAGTTATTAACAGAAATGGATGGTTTTGATGCTTCAAAGGGTGTTGTGATTCTGGCTGCAACGAACCGGCCGGACAGTCTGGATCCGGCGTTGCTCCGCCCCGGACGTTTTGACCGCAGAATCCCTGTGGAGCTTCCGGACTTAAAAGGCAGGGAAGAAATTCTGAAGGTACATGCCCGCAAGGTTAAGCTTTCGGATCAGGTAGATTTTAATGCCATTGCAAGAGCTGCTTCCGGAGCATCGGGAGCAGAGCTTGCCAATATGGTCAATGAAGCTGCACTCCGTGCAGTCCGTGAGAACCGTAAGTTCGTTACCCAGGCAGATCTTGAAGAGAGTATTGAAACGGTCATTGCCGGTTATCAGAAGAAAAATAAGGTTTTGTCCACGAAGGAACGTCTCATTGTATCCTATCATGAGATCGGACATGCGCTTGTGGCCGCATTGCAGACACAATCCGCACCTGTTACCAAGATTACGATTATTCCCCGTACCTCAGGAGCACTCGGTTATACCATGCAGGTAGATTCCGAGGAGCGTAACCTGATGACGAAGGAAGAGCTTACCAATAAGATTGCAACCCTTACAGGCGGCAGATGTGCCGAAGAGCTGATTTTCCATTCCGTTACCACAGGAGCCTCCAATGATATTGAGCAGGCAACGAAGCTTGCCAGGGCAATGATTACCCGGTATGGAATGAGTGAGAAATTCGGAATGGTTGCCTTTGAAACCAGGAATAACGCATATCTTAACGAAGATGCTACATTAAGCTGTTCGCCGCAGAAGGCAGCAGAGATTGATGATATGGTGATTTCTCTTGTAAGGCAGGGCTACGGCACAGCCATGGAGCTTCTAAGCGCCCATCAGGATAAGCTTCATGAGCTTGCTAAATATCTGTATGAAAAGGAAACGATTACAGGCGAAGAGTTCATGGAAATCTTAAATCAGACCAAATAGTATGAATTTTTGTATCCTGTGTATGACAATTGGTATGATTTTTTGCATCAGACAGGTAAACTGAATGGTATGAAAGAACAGACTTATATATGGGGAAGCAATGATGAAATTATTGGATCTTGTAATTGTAGACGATGAACCGATTTTATTAAAGGGTCTGTTAAAGACTTATGACTGGGATCAGATGGGATTTCAGGTGGTTGGTACAGCATTAAGCGGAGAGCAGGCAATTGAAGTGATCCGTGAGAAGAAACCGGATGTGGTGCTGACCGATATCCGGATGAAACAGATGACCGGATTACAGATGATGGATACGATACAGCAGACAGGACAGGAGTGCCTGTTTGTTGTATTAAGTGCGTATCGGGATTTTGAGTATGCAAAGGAAGCATGCGATCTCGGTGCGTTTGCTTATCTGTTAAAGCCGATTGAGGATGACAAGCTGCAGGAAACCATGCAGAATGCGTACCGGTCCTGTATGGAAAAGCAGAAAAAAGAAGAGCGCATGGAAAGCTGGGAGAAGCTGGTAATGAAGGATGCGACAAGCTTCCTGCAGGTCATTGTGCAGAAGTATCTGTTTAATCAGATTTCCTTTGATAAGCTGACCGAGGTTTTTGAGACCGTGGATCAGCCATTACAGAAGGAAGAGCGTTTTATTGCTGTGAATACGGATATTGATCTAGCATACAAAATCACGAATACATTGGAATATGAAGCAGCGCGGTTTGCCCTGAAGTCCTTTCTGGAACAAAAGCTGCGGGAGAGGTTTGCTTATTTATGCCTGCAGGGGCAGGGAGAGACGCTGCTCTTTCTGGTCCGCACGAAAGAAAATGCCACAGTACTTGCAGTGAAGCATCTTTTGGAGGAAGCAAAGGGAGAATTGAAGAGTCCTATCATTGCTTCCATATCCAAGCCCTATAAGGGACTTCCCGGAATCCGGAAAAGCTACGAAGAAGCCAGCGAGCTGTTTACTATGGCAAGTGAAGCCGGTTCCGGTTCATTTACCATTTATATGGAAAGTGCCTCGCAATATGCTAAGGATACGTCGGCACCGGAAGAGCAGCAGATTGGAAGTGCGCTTCGCAGGAATGATGAAAATGCACTGAAGGAGGCTTTTGTACACTTCCTTTACACGCTTCCAGCACAGGAGGAGACACAGCGCCAGAGACTTCATACGGTCATGCTTGATGCTGAGGTTTTCTTAGAAGAGACTTATGGAATGTCGGAGGAATTAAAAAAGCAGTTCCAGAATTATTATTCCAATATGCAGAACTTAAGTGCATCGAAGGAAGTGGATGTGAGCTATAAGATTCTGTGCCGGGCAATTGAAGAACGAAAGAATTATGCCGCCAGTCATGAGGTTGGAGGAAACCGGGAATATATGACAGAAGCCCTGGCCTATATTGACGAGCATCTGCAGGAGGAGGATCTTTCAATTGTAGCGGTCGCCATGCATGTGTACCTGAATCCCGTTTATTTTGGAAGGGTATTTAAAGAAAGCCAGCAGATGTCCTTTAAAAAATATCTGTTACAGTGCCGGATGGAAAAGGCCAAGAAGCTTTTGCAGAACGGGAATGAAAGTATCGGAAGCATTTGTGAACAGATCGGTATCAGCAATCCATCTTACTTTTCCCATCTGTTTAAGGAATATACCGGGAAGCTTCCCACAGAATATAAGAAGGAATGGTAGCCGTTTAGAAGGGATATAAGAATTTATCATATGAAAATCAGAAAAGCAACCTCCGGAATTCAAAGAAAATATCTGAAATATACAATCGGACTTCTTCTGCTTGCGCTGTTTTTGTCAAGCATGGGAGTCTGGTTTTATATGCGTAATATTATGATGGGAATCGTTACGGATAAATATACCTTTATGACGGAAAAGACCGGGATTTCACTTGATAACCTGTATCAGAAGACCGAAAAGGTGACAGAAGAATGCATTTTAAATGATCAGGTGCAGCAGAGCCTTAAGGCAAAGCCTATGGAAGAGGTAGACCGGATTTCTTTAAGTAAATATTTTGCTTATATTGACCTAGATCACGTTTCAGAATACTGTTATGTGGATAATAAGAAAAATCTCTATACCCGGTCCTATTCGAAGATTCCTTACCAGTATTTTGAGGACAGCCTTCTGGTGCAGCAGCTTGGCAGTTCCTATGCCGATACCAGGTGGTTTGTTATGAAGGACTATCTGTTTGGGACAGGTGAAGAAGCACTGTTTGTCGGACGCAAGGTACACAGCCTGAATTATGCACATGAGCCTGGATATTTGTTTTTTAAGATGAATCCGGAGTTTTTGCAGAGTCTGCTGCTTGAAGAAGATACGCTCACACAGGAGGCAGCAATCGGAATTATGGATCCACAGGGAAGAATCTGTGCGTACTGGTATCCCGAAGGTTTTACGTTATCCCCGGAGCAGGAAGCTGTTCTGGCTGATTATGCGCAGACACAAGGGTATGGATCTCTGGTGGAAAATGAGAAAATAAGCGGAGGCATATTATCTGTTTATAAACAGGAGGAGTGTGGATTTTCGGTATTTACACTTGTTCCTGAGAGGGTACTTGGTAAGGAAATTACCAAGGTATTCTGGGTGCTGCTTGTCATCTACCTGTTAGTTATTGCGATTGCCATAGTATTAAGTATTTATTTTTCCAATAAATTTACGAAGCCCATTAAGGAATTGAACCGGGCCATGACAGAATTTAACGGAGAGGATTTCAGTAAGCTGGTCCATCTGAATACGAAAACAGAGCTTGACCAGATCGGGAATGCCTATAATGAGATGCTTTCCAATATCAAAGAGCTGCTGGATGAGATCAGGACACAGCAGAAGGAGCTGCGCACCAGTGAATTGAATATGCTGATCGGCCAGATTAATCCGCATTTCTTATATAATACGCTGGACACGATTTATATGCTGGCGAGAATTAATAAAGAAGAGACTACAATGAATATGATTCAGGCTCTGTCTAAATATCTGAGGCTTTCGCTAAGTAAGGGAAGTGAAATTGTTACGGTGGAAGATGAGCTTGAAAATGTGAAGAGTTATCTGCAGATCCAGCAGATCCGTAATGAAAATCTGTTTACCTATACGGTAGACTGTGAAGTGGATCCGAAAGAAACCTGGGTGTTAAAGCTGATTTTACAGCCACTTGTGGAAAATTCGATTAAATATGGCTTCTGCGAAATTTATGAGGGCGGTCAGATCCGGATTCATGTGTATAAGCAGGATGGCAGGCTGATTCTTACCGTTTATAACAGTGGGATACCTATTGCGGAAGAAATGGCAGAAAAGATCAATGCATTAAACGGCAGGCCCCTTTCGGAAGCCAGAAAGCTGTTTCCCAAGAATGCGAAAAACGGCTATGGAGTGAGCAATGTACTGACGAGACTAAGGCTGAAATATGGAGAAGAGGTCCTGTTTACTTACCGGGCAGAGCAGGATGGAACAACCTGTACGATCGAAATCCCGGGGGAAGGGGAACAGCATGAAGAGAATTTATAGAAAATGCAGGAATGGCGTGACGTTCTTTCTTCTTATGATGCTGTGTGGCATGGCAGTTTCGGGATGTGCAGGAACGGAGAGTGAAAATACGGTTAAGGAAGAGAGCAGCGTGATTTCCATTCCGATTATTTTTACGGTGGATCCGACCACGGGAAAGAAGAACAATCAGGAGCTTGCCGATGCGTTTAATAAAGCCTATGCAGGAAAGTATCACCTGGATGTGGAATGGGTACTTGAAACGGAGGAGGAATACCGGCAGAATCTCAGAAGAATGAATGTAACGGACAGTCTGCCCGCAGTTATTTACGATGTATGTACGATTCCTTCCTTTTATATGATGATGGTGGAAGAAGGAAGACTTGAGGATCTGAGTCCTTATCTGGAAGAGGATCTTTCCTGGAAGACGAATATTGAACCGTTTGTGCTGCAGGGAAGTACCTATGCAGATGGAAAGGTATATTTAGGACCGATCAGCACATCGGCATTTACCTGCGCCGGAATGTTCTGGAATGAAGATTTGTTTGCGCAGGCGGGTATTGACCGCTTCCCGGAAACCTGGGAGGAATTCTGGGAATGCTGCGATACCTTAAAGGAGCATGGAATCACGCCGCTAGCCCTGCATACGGAGGGAACCGGATGGGCACCGATGCTGATTGCCACGGCAGCCCTGGCGGAAAGTAAGGAAGGAGCAGAGTTTATGAGACAGATGCTTCCGGAAAGCTATGATAATGAAAGCGGTCTGTATCTGGGAGAGGTGCTGCAGAAGCTGTTTTCTTATACAACAGACGATGCTCTCCATGCGGACTATGACGTGGCGTATTCCAATTTCTTTTCAGATAAGGCAGCGATGATTCCGAATGGTTACTGGCTGATTGACCAGATCCCGGAAAACAGAGGGGATGAGATACGGTTTTCTTCTTTTCCGGAGCATACACTGGTGGCATCCCCGGAAACCTTTGGCTGGGCGGTTGTTTCCAGCTACCCGGATGAAGTTAAAGCTGCGGCGGTGGAATTTTTGAAGTTCCGGACAGAATATAATAAGAATGAAAAAGAAACTCTTTTTAACCAGGATCTGACAGATAAGCCACAGGTATTAAAGGATTATCTGAAAGCATTTTCCGGGGCAGATCAGATTGTTCCAAATTATCAGGTGAAATGGAATTCCATCCTACAGGAAGAGACACTGGGAGTTGCACTGCCGCTACTGGCGGAACAGAAGATTACACCGGAGAAGTTTGTACAGATGGTGCAGGAAAGTGTGCTGGAATTTAAAGCCGAGCAGTAAGAAGATAAGTAACGATTCAAATGACAAAAAATAAACCTGTATGAAAAATCATATCAGGTTTATTTTTTTGCATTCGAGGTAGAATAATTCATAATGGATCTTTTATATTTCTGATAAGATAAGTATAACAAAACAAAGAAACGCACTCTTTCATGAAGGTGCGGATCATAAAAGAAATGGGAGGAATACTATGAAAAATGTAAAACGATGGCTTGCCCTTGGTATGGCAGCTATGATGACAGCAGGAGTTCTGGCCGGTTGCGGAAGCACCTCTACAGACACTGCAAGTGACAGCAGCGAAAGCACAGCAGCAGAAACAACAGAAACAACAGAGGCTGCAGATGCAGCAGAAAGCACAGAGGCTTCTGAAGGCGAAGCAGCAACAAGTACAGGAGCAGGATCTGTATATTATCTGAACTTCAAGCCGGAGCAGGATGAGCAGTGGCAGGATCTGGCAAAGGCTTATACCGAAGAGACCGGCGTACCGGTTACCGTTGTGACAGCAGCTTCCGGAAATTATGAAACCACTCTGATGAGTGAAATGGGAAAGAGCGGAGCTCCGACTCTGTTCCAGGTAAACGGACCGGTTGGTCTTGCAAACTGGAAGGATTACTGCTATGACCTTTCCGGATCTGCAATCTATGGCGAACTGACAAGCGAAGATTTCGCATTGAAGGATGGAGATGCAGTAGCAGGTATCGCATATGTTATTGAATCTTACGGACTGATCTGCAATAAGACCTTACTTACAGAAGCAGGCTACAGTATTGATGACATCAAGTCCTTTGCTGATTTAAAGAAGGTTGCAGAAGATATTACAAGCCGTTCTTCTGAGCTTGGATTTGCAGCATTCACTTCCGCAGGTATGGACGGATCCTCTGACTGGAGATTCAAGACCCATCTTGCAAACCTTCCGATTTACTTTGAGTATAAGGAAGACGGTATCGGATCTACTCCGGCTATCAAGGGAACCTATCTTGATGCATACCGTAACATCTGGGATCTGTATGTAAATAACAGCACCTGCAGCGGCAAGGATCTTGCAGCAAAGACCGGTGATGATTCCAGAAATGAATTCTTAAACAAGGAAGCCGTATTCTTCCAGAATGGTTCCTGGGAATATGGAAACTTAGTTGGTGACGGTAAGTTTACTGATGATGATCTTGCCATGATTCCGATCTATATCAGTGTTGGCGATGAAGCAAACCAGGGACTTTGTACCGGTACAGAAAACTACTGGTGTGTAAATAAGGAAGCATCTGCAGATGATATCCAGGCAACACTTGATTTCATGTACTGGTGTGTAACTTCCGATAAGGGAACCGCTTCCATGTCTGATGAAATGGGATTTGTTATTCCTTTCAAGAACGCAAAGGAATCTCCGAACTTATTTGTTAAGCAGGACAGCGCATATACCGCAGAAGGAAAGACACCTGTATCATGGAACTTCACAACCATGCCTTCTGAAGAATGGAAGAATGGTGTAGGATCTGCATTAACCGCTTATGCGGCAGATGAGACCGATGCAAACTGGGATGCAGTAGTAAGTGCATTCGTAGATGGATGGGCAACCGAATACGAGCTTGCCAATCAGCAGTAAATAAAGAAACCGGAATGGGCAGGCAGAAAATACTGTCTGCCCATTCTTATGTTACAATGCATATGAGAAAATGATCCAGTGGATCATTTTTGAGTAATATGGAGGTTATGTTATGGAGAAGGCAATAAAGAAACATGCAGTTATTTTTATTCTGCCCACGCTGGCTGCATTTATCATCGGATTTATTGTTCCGTTTGTGGAGGGCTTATACTTATCCTTCTGTAAATTTACAACAGTAGGAAATGCGACGTGGGTAGGACTTGCAAATTACCGTGCTGCAATTACGGACACCTCTTTTCAGAGGGCATTTGGATTTACCGTATTGTTTGCAGTGGTATCCATTTTAAGTATTAATATTCTGGCATTTGCACTTGCCGTTTTACTGACACAGAAATTACGCGGAACAAATGTTTTCCGTACCGTGTTTTTTATGCCAAACCTCATCGGCGGTATCGTGCTTGGTTATATCTGGCAGATCCTGATTAACTGCGTGATGACAATTTTAGAACAGCCCCTGCTTGCATTAAATGCAACCGCAGGCTACTGGGGACTCATTATCCTGATGGGATGGCAGCAGATTGGTTACATGATGATTATTTACATTGCAGGCCTGCAGAACGTTCCGGATTCTTTAATTGAAGCAGCCGAGATTGACGGAGCAAACCGCCTGCAGACGTTGTTTAAAATTAAAATCCCCATGGTAATGTCTTCCGTTACCATTTGTATTTTCTTAACCTTAACGAATTCCTTCAAGCTGTTTGACCAGAACCTTGCGTTGACCGGAGGGGATCCGAACCATATGACCGATATGATGGCCCTTAACATTTACAATACCTTCTATGCACGCTCCGGTATGCAGTGGAAGGGTTATGGACAGGCGAAGGCAGTGATCTTCTGTGCACTGGTAATCTTTATTTCCCTGTTCCAGCTTAGAGCAACCAGATCAAGGGAGGTGCAGCAGTAATGAATACAAAGAAAAAAGTCGGAAATACCATATTAGTTGTCATTTTGACCATCCTCTCCCTGTTATGGATTTATCCTGTTTTTATGATTTTGATCAATTCCCTGAAAAAGGAATCTGCCATCAGCACCGGAAGCGTTTTCAAGCTTCCTACCGCAGAAACCTTTGCAGGTTTGGAAAACTATATTAATGCCATTGAATCCAAAGGCTTTTTGAACAGCCTGGGCTACAGCTTATTTATTACGATTACTTCCGTGGCAGCGATTCTGCTTTTCTGTTCCATGTGTGCATGGTACATTACCCGTGTAAAGGGCATCCTTTCGAAGGCTCTTTATTTCCTGTTTGTCTTTTCGATGGTGGTTCCTTTTCAGATGGTGATGTTTACCCTGTCACAGACCGCAGATAAGCTTCATTTAAATACTCCCTGGAATATCTGGGTAATCTATCTTGGATTCGGGGCAGGACTTGCCGTATTCATGTTCTGTGGCTTCGTAAAGTCCATTCCGCTTGAGGTAGAAGAGGCAGCCCTGATCGATGGCTGTAATCCGATCCAGACGTTCTTTAAGATTGATATGCATATGCTGGCACCAACGATGATTTCCGTAGGAATCCTGGAAGCCATGTGGGTATGGAATGATTATCTTCTTCCGACCCTGGTGCTTGATATTAAGAAATATAAAACGATCCCGATGCTCATCCAGTATTTCCGGGGAAGCTACGGAAAGGTTGAGATGGGACCAATGATGGCAAGTATTATGTTAACCATAATCCCGATTATCATTGTATATCTGTCCGGACAGAAATATATTATTAAAGGTGTGGCATCCGGAGCCGTAAAAGGATAGCATTCCCCCGAAAAGGAGAAAACAGATGTTGAATAAAGAATTATTGGAACAAAAACTTGGAAAGTCCATTCAGGAAGCAGGCGAGAAGGAGATTTATTTCATGCTCCTTGAGCTTGTGAAAGAGATGGCAAAGGAAAGAGAGCGTGCACAGAGCGAGCAGAAGGGAAAGAAGATCTACTATGTTTCTGCAGAGTTCCTGATTGGCAAGCTTCTTTCCAACAATCTGATTAATCTTGGAATTTATGATGATGTAAAGGATATTCTTTCAAAGAACGGAAAGAGTCTTGCTGCGATTGAAGAGATTGAGCCTGAACCGTCTCTTGGAAACGGCGGGCTTGGAAGACTGGCTGCCTGCTTCCTTGATTCCATGGCAACCTTAGGCTTAAACGGAGATGGAATTGGATTAAATTATCATCTGGGACTTTTTAAGCAGGAATTTGAAAAGAACCTGCAGAAGGAAACTCCGAATCCCTGGATGGAGCCGCAAAGCTGGCTGAACCGTACCGAGGTGGTTTATCCGGTAAACTTTGGCAATCTGAAGGTGAATGCCAGAATGTATGACATTGATGTGACAGGTTATGAAAATCACACCAATAAGCTTCATTTATTTGATCTGGATTCTGTGGATGAGAATCTGGTTCGGGATGGCATTTCCTTTGATAAAACGGACATTGAAAAAAACCTGACGCTGTTCCTTTATCCGGATGATTCGGATGAGGAAGGAAGACAGCTTCGTATTTATCAGCAGTACTTTATGGTAAGCAGCGGCGCACAGCTTATTCTGGATGAAAGCGTAAAGCGTGGCTCAAATCTGCATGATCTGTCAGACTATGCGGTGATCCAGATTAACGATACGCATCCGACCATGATTATTCCGGAGCTGATCCGCCTGCTGATGGAGCGGGGCATAGCAATGGACGAGGCCATTGCTATTGTGTCAAAGACCTGTGCTTATACGAATCATACGATTCTGGCAGAAGCATTGGAAAAGTGGCCGATTGCCTATCTGAATAAGGTTGTGCCGCAGCTCGTTCCGATCATTGAAGTCCTTGATGACAAGGTACGCCGTAAATTCGATGATGAAAAGGTAGTCATTATCGACCGCAATGACACTGTGCATATGGCACACCTGGATATTCATTACGGCTTTTCCGTAAACGGTGTGGCATCCCTTCACACGGATATTCTGAAAAAGACCGAGCTTCATCCGTTTTATGAGCTTTATCCGGAGAAATTTAATAATAAGACGAACGGCATCACGTTCCGCCGCTGGCTGTTACATTGTAATCCAAGGCTCACGGCGCTCCTGGATGAAACAATCGGAAGAGGATACCGTAAGGATGCCATGGAGTTAACAAAGCTCTTAGCGTATCAGGACGATCCGGAATTCCTTAAAAAGCTCCTGGATGTGAAGATGGAAAATAAGAAGGAGCTGTGTGCTTATTTAAAGGAAACACAGAATCTTACCTTAAATCCGGACAGCATCTTTGATACCCAGATCAAGCGGCTTCATGAGTATAAGAGACAACAGATGAACGCCCTGTTCGTGATTCATAAATATCTGGAAATCAAGGCAGGAAAGAAACCGGAAACACCGATTACGGTAATCTTTGGTGCAAAGGCAGCACCGGCTTATGTGATTGCCAAGGATATCATTCATCTGATTTTATGTCTGCAGGAGCTTGTGAATGCAGATCCTGAGGTGAGCCCTTATTTAAAGGTCGTTATGGTGGAAAATTATAATGTAACCAAGGCAGAGAAGCTGATCCCGGCGACCGATCTTTCTGAGCAGATTTCACTTGCTTCCAAGGAGGCGAGCGGAACCGGCAACATGAAGTTCATGTTAAACGGTGCGGTAACGCTTGGAACCGAAGACGGTGCGAATGTGGAGATCCATGAGCTTGTTGGAGATGACAATATCTTTATTTTCGGAGCATCCAGCGAAGAAGTGATTGCGCATTATGAAAAGTCCGATTATGTATCGAAGGATTTTTATGAGAAGGATCCGGATATTAAGGAAGCAGTTGATTTTATTACATCGAAGGAGCTTCTTGCCATCGGACAGGAAGAGAATCTCACACGCTTGCAGAAGGAGCTTTTAAATAAGGACTGGTTCATGACACTGCTTGACTTTAAAGAGTACTGTGAAAAGAAGGAAGAGGCCTATGCCTGCTACAACGACCGTGAGAAATTCGCAAAGATGATGCTTATTAACATTGCAAAAGCCGGATACTTTTCCTCTGACCGGACGATTGAAGAGTATGAGAGAGACATCTGGAAAAGCAGATAAAGGAAGATCATGGCATTCGCCAATGTATAAACTGCTTAAAATATTATTTTTTGGATTATTTCGAAGATAAAATCACATATAGGCTTAAAATGGCGGTATAGGTTTTTTTATTACACAAAAAATACAATTCAGTCTAAAAATTTTCACAACAGAGGTTTTAATTATAATATAGAATGAGAAAGGGGGATTCATTACATGAATGTCCGTTCCCATTCATTGCTTACATCACGGCAGTTGAAGAGGTCCTGAATGGCTTGGGTAAAGGGCAAAATCAAAACATGTAATAAGTGTGAGTTAAATTCAAGATGATAGAGAAGCTCAGATTTAGGGGAAATATTTGAGAGTCTTTTGCCCGATCGTTCTTAAGAATAATGTGGGAGGGAACGAGGACATTTACAATTATCTGAATTAATGGTAAAGTATAAATAATTATACTAGTCACAAAAGTAGGGTGCGTATGCAGATTTTCTGAAAGCATACAAGTCCTACTTTATGTGGGTTATTAGGATAATAGATTGATGGATGATTTGGAAGGGTAAAGAGAATAAATATGCATGAGTTAAATCTGAAAGGAACCACAATACTTGTCACCGGAGCAGCTGGTTTTATCGGAGCCAATCTTGTAATGAGACTTTTAAAAGGAAAAAAGCCGGAAAGAATCATTGGGATTGATAATCTGAATGATTATTATGATGTCCGTATTAAAGAGTGGAGACTTAAACAAATAGAGAAGCTGTCAAAGGAATATCCGGAAACGGAATGGATATTCAAAAAGGGAGATATTGCTGATCGCCCAATGATACAGGAATTGTTCGAAGCCTATGAACCACAGATTGTTGTAAATCTTGCGGCACAGGCGGGTGTACGGTATTCCATTACGAATCCGGATGCATATATTTCTTCTAATATGATTGGATTTTACAATCTTTTAGAGGCATGCCGTCATTCCTACGATGATGGAAAACAGGGCGTTGCGCATCTTATATATGCATCGTCTTCTTCTGTTTATGGAGGGAATGAGAAGGTGCCGTTTTCTACTGAGGATCCGGTAGATCATCCGGTCTCTTTGTATGCAGCAACGAAGAAGTCGAATGAATTGTTTGCACATGCCTACAGCAAGTTATATAACATTCCATCTACCGGCTTACGGTTTTTTACCGTTTATGGACCGGCAGGAAGACCGGATATGGCATACTTTGGTTTTACAAATAAGCTTCTTCAGGGGAAAACCATCGAGATTTTTAATTACGGAAACTGCCGCAGGGATTTTACCTATGTGGATGATATTGTGGAAGGAATCGTGCGTGTGATGAAGGGGGCTCCGGAACGGGTAAACGGAGCAGACGGATTACCGGTTCCTCCGTACAAGGTATATAATATTGGAGGCGGACATCCGGAGAATCTGCTTGATTTTGTGGATATTCTGCAGCAGGAGCTGGTAGCAGCAGGAGTCCTTCCGGCAGACTATGATTTTGAAGCACATAAGAAGCTTGTGCCGATGCAGCCGGGAGATGTACCCGTGACGTATGCAGACACAGAGGCCTTGCAGGAGGACTTTGATTATTGCCCGAAAACGGACTTGCGAACCGGATTAAGGAATTTTGCACAGTGGTATCAGGAATTTTACGGTCAGGAGGAAAACAGATGAAGATTGCAGTAGCAGGAACAGGATATGTCGGGTTAAGTATTGCGACCTTGCTGGCACAGCACAATGAAGTGATGGCAGTGGATATTATAGAAGAAAAGGTGAATCTGATCAATCAGCACAAGTCACCGATCCAGGACGAATATATTGAGAAATATTTAAGGGAAAAGGATTTGAATCTTGTGGCAACCACAGATGCAGAGGCGGCTTACCGGGATGCTGAGTTTGTCGTAATTGCAACACCGACCAATTATGATTCAAAGAAGAATTTCTTCGATACCTCTGCGGTAGAAGCGGTTATCCGGCTTGTGATGCAGGTCAATCCGAAGGCTGTTATGGTAATCAAGTCGACGATTCCGGTAGGCTTTACAGTTGCGGTACGGGAGAAGTATCATTGTGACCGGATTCTGTTCAGTCCGGAATTCTTAAGGGAATCCAAGGCACTGTATGACAACCTGTATCCTTCCAGAATTATTGTTGGAACAGATGTGGAGAATCCGGAGCTGGTGGAGGCTGCTAATACCTTTGCACACCTCTTGCAGCAGGGGGCCATCAAAGAGAACATCGATACCTTAATCATGGGGTATACGGAAGCAGAAGCCGTGAAACTGTTTGCCAATACCTATCTGGCACTGCGTGTATCGTATTTTAACGAGCTGGACACATATGCAGAGATGAAGGGCCTGGATACCCGGCAGATTATTAAGGGTGTCTGCCTTGACCCTCGTATCGGGGATCAGTATAACAATCCCTCCTTTGGTTATGGCGGTTATTGTCTGCCGAAGGATACAAAGCAGCTTCTTGCCAATTATCAGGATGTGCCACAGAATATGATGACAGCCATCGTAGACAGTAACCGTACGCGGAAGGAATTCATTGCAGACAGGGTATTGGAGCTTGCAGGTGGTTATGAAGCGAACGGGGAATATGAGCTTGACAAGGAAAAGGAAGTCGTGGTTGGAGTATATCGTCTCACCATGAAGTCCAATTCTGACAATTTCCGTCAGTCCTCCATTCAGGGCGTTATGAAGAGAATTAAGGCAAAGGGCGCAACGGTTATTGTTTATGAGCCGACACTGGAAGATGGAAGTACCTTCTTTGGAAGCCGTGTCGTGAATGACCTTTCAAGGTTTAAGGAAATGAGTCAGGCAATCATTGCAAACCGTTACGATGCCTGTCTGGACGATGTGAAGGAGAAGGTCTATACCAGAGATGTGTTCCGGAGAGATTAAGTGCATGATGGAGAGCGAAGGTAAGATTTTATTATTGTTAACCGGAGGCACGATCTGTTCCTTCGGGGATGAACAGGGGAACCGGCGGGATGTGGACGTTCAGAAAGCGAAAGCGTTGCTTCTGCAATATTTTGAAGAATCGGATTCGCCCTGCGCTCATCAGAAATTTGATGTAGTTACCATTTTAAATACATTAAGCGAAAATATGACGATTCCGAAATGGAACGAATTACTCCGTTTTTTTAAAAAGTGTGATTTTTCACAGTATCGGGGAATCGTGATTGCCCATGGGACAGATACGCTGGCCTATACAGCTTCCCTGCTTGCGTTAGCGTTATCGAAGGTGGAGATTCCGGTATTTCTGGTATCCAGCCAGCTACCGCTTAATCAGGAGGGCGCGAACGGAAATGAGAACTTCCGGCGTTCTGTGGAGCTGATTTGTGCAGGAATTCATTCCGGTGTCTATGTGGTGTACCGGAATGAGGACGGAAGGTGCTTTCTTCATCATGGAGGACATCTTGTAAGCAGCGGGGATTATTCCAACGACTTTTACAGCCGTGATGCGGTTTGCCTGGGTGAAGTCTCAAAGGTGATGGAAGGTGAATGTTCCAGGGCAGCGATGCACTTGAACCAATGGACGGAAGAACTGAAACGCGATAAGATCTGCAGTCAGCGGAATGGCAATGGAATTGACCTATCCCGTATGGGAGAATTGAAAAGCGATGTCCTGTGCATAGAACCATATGTGGGGCTTAATTATCAGCAGATTGTACTTAATAAAGAAATCCGTGCAGTCATCCATGGTCTGTATCATTCGGCAACAGCCTGTATTGGAGGAACGAACGAGGAACAGAAATCGGAGTATTCCATGCTTCCGTTCCTGATGCGCTGCAGGGAAGCCAGGATCCCGGTAATCGTAACACCTTGTCCAAATGAGGCGGCATATGCTTCCGGCGTATGGATGATGGAAGCAGGTGCAGTTCCGGTTTATGGGATGACGAAAGAGATGGTTTATGTGAAAACACTTCTGGCAGGAGTCCTTGGATATCCAAATGAAAAATTATGTTCCTTTTTGAAAGAAGACGTATGTGGTGAGTAGACACTGGATGTTTTTTAGTGTAAAATAAACATGACGATCCGGAATCGTTATTGTAGTTCCAGACAGATAGATGATTGGTATTTTTGAGAGAAAGGCGAAGACAAAATGCTTGCAACGTTAATACCTTTATTTGATGAAAATATGACCGTGAAGGCATATTCCTTATTTACCCAGAAGAAGAACTTCCTTTTAAATCCCAGCTTCTTAGGAACCGGAATGCATGATGGAGTAGGGCAGATCCAGGGGTTTGAACTGATTGAAAATATGGGAATCGAGACCCTTTCCGGAGATAAGGAAGTATTTATTTCCATAAATAATATTTCTCTGTTTACGGATATCAATGAACAGTGTAAGGCGCCGCATGACCGCGTGGTGCTGCTTGTAGATAATGCAGTTCTGCCGAATGACATGTACATTAACCGCCTGAAAGAATTAAAGAACAGCGGATATAAGCTTGCTATTCGTAAACTGCCGGTATCCAGCTTTGAGGATTACCGCCAGGTTCTTCTTCTGATGGATTATATTCTGCTCGATCATAAGAAGATTGATATTACGAAGGCAAGAATTTATTTTACGAAGATTTATCCGAACATCAAGCTTTGTGCCGGAAATATTGATACACAGGAAATTTTCGAGCAGTTGAAGGCAGAGGGCGGCTACCAGCTCTATGAAGGAGCATTCTACCGTATGCCGGTAACGAAGGGAGAGGCAAAGGTCTCTCCGTTGAAGGTGAATTATATTGAACTTCTGAATATTGTGAATGAACCGGACTTTGATTTGACAAAGGCAGCCGATGTCATTGGAAGAGATACGGCTCTTGTGATTTCCCTGTTGAAGATGGTGAACCACATGACGGTCAATTCCGAGATTACATCCATCCGTCATGCAGCAGCCATGTTAGGACAGAAGGAATTGAAGAAATGGATCAACACGGCAGTAACCAGTCAGCTTTGTGCGGATCGTCCGAATGAGATTATGCGTGTTTCCCTGCTCCGGGCGAAATTCGCAGAGAATCTGGCAACTGTATTCGAAATGGGCGGTCAGGCAGGAGAGTTGTTCTTAATGGGATTGTTCTCGGTACTTGATCTCATTATTAATAAGCCGATGGAAGAGGCTCTTAAGATGGTAAAGGTTTCTAAGGAGATTGAGGAAGCACTCATTGAGGATAAAGGACACTTTGCACCGGTGTTAGAGTTTGTGAAGCAGTATGAGAGTGCCAACTGGCAGGAAATTGACCGTACCATGTTACTGAACCATATGGACTCCAAACAGGTATACGATGCGTACATTACGGCTCTGCGCTGGTATCGTGATCTGTTTTCGTAATAGTAACTAATCTGAATAGTTACTTGTAATAAGTATATGGGAACTACTCTGATCCATGACAGAAAGAGTATAGCAGATCAGGAAAGAAAGAAACAGAAATACAAACATAGAAATAATAAAAATGCTGATAATCATTCGAAAAAAATTGGTTATCAGCATTTTCTGATTTTCTATTCTTCTTCATCCGCTACGTCTTCTAAGGATACACCCTGATGAATGGTAATGCCGTTCACTTCAACATGATCGTTGATTTCGATGACAAGACAGCGTTTGCCGTCAATCTGCAGAGTATTGACCAGATCCGCACGTTCCGGATTCACCTTTACGACAACATCGGGGGTCTTTACCTCGAAAGTGCGGACATTTGCCACATTGTTTACAAAGAGAGAGGTATCTTCTCCGGCGGCTGCATCATAGAGCTTATCGAAATCAGTCAGTTTTTCTTCCTTGACGCCGCTCTTTTCAAAGAGGCTTTTCACCTGATGCTTGTCAAGAGTTAAAGGCTCCGGAATCTCTTTGTGCTCCTCGATCATTTCCGTCAAATTCTCATGGATATTTTTCACCACTTCGTATTCGACCTCATCGCCAAGCGTTTCCTCGATCAAAGCCTGAAAGGCTTCCTTCTGTGTCCCGGCAGACAAAGGCATGGTACAGCCAAGAATGTTTTCTACGAATTCGCTATGTGCTTCCTCCGGATTCTTGGAATAGAAGAGCGTAGAGTGAATATCGGTTGCACGGTCGTTGAAGCTCGGGAAGAGAAAGCCGGTTTCGGGCATTTCTACCACCCAGTCACGGATACGGTTGTGGAATTCATTGTTGATGCTGTCATAGCTTAAGCCGGGCTTTGAAAGATTCACCGGACAGATACAGCACATGATGTATTCAAATACCGTATCAGAAGCATCATCCATGGTTAAACCGTCCGTGGTCTTTCCCGGAACGTCATAAGCGTCATGGATGAGCAGAATCAGGTAGTTGCCGACGTATTCATACGTATTGATGACACGGTCATAAAACTCTTCGATTAAGGCATCATCCTTTAATTTACTGTCGCGCAGGGCAAGAAGGGCAGCCTGGGTGCCTCCTTCCTGTTCACTTGCAAGGGGAAAGTCCAGATTTAAGAGATTCTTTCCGAGACTTCCCGATAAGGTTTTGCGCAGTAGTTCAAAGTATTTAAAAATTTCTTCTTCCGGAAGGGAGAGAAAGGCTTCTTTAAATTCGGTCTTTTTATTCTTTTCCCCATCGACATAGCAGCCACAGATTCTGGTAATGGAGCAGTTGCTTGGGGTATAAAGGCGTTTCAGTTCGTTGATTTCCTGTTTGATCACGAAGCGTCTTCCTCCTTCTTATGAAGATTTTTCTGAGCTGTAGAAAGCATCAGTTTAATACGGTTCAACTGGTTTACTTCACTGGCACCCGGATCGTAGTCGATGGCAACAATGTTGCTTAATGGATAGTGCTTGCGAAGCTCTTTGATGACACCTTTACCTACGACATGGTTGGGCAGGCAGGCAAACGGCTGGGTGCAGACGATGTTATTGACACCGCTGTGGATCAGTTCAATCATTTCACCGGTCAGGAACCATCCTTCTCCGGTCTGGTTACCAATGTTTACGATCGTTTTTGCATTTTCCACCGTTTCATAAATGCTGCTCGGAGGCGTGAAGTGGGTACTCTTCTCAAAGGCATGGCGTGCACTTCCGCGAAGGAATTCAATGCCACGGATACCGAGACGGGAAATCAGGGCGGTCTTTTTGCTCATGCCCAGATAATCAGCCTTATAAATCTGGTTGTAGAAGCAGTAGAGCATGAAGTCTACCAGATCCGGCACAACGGCCTCTGCTCCTTCGGATTCTAAGAGATCCACAAGGTAATTGTTGGCAGCTGGTGCAAATTTTACCAGAATTTCACCGACGATACCGACGCGGGGCTTTACTTCATTCGTAATCGGAATCGCATCGAAGTCGGCAATGATCTGACGGCACATTTTGTTAAAAGTGGCTAAACGCATATGCTTTCCGGAAACAAATTCGCGGCACTTCTTTAACCATTTCTGATGTACTTTTTCTACAGAGCCTTGGGTCTGTTCATAAGGACGCATACGGTATACACAGCGCATGAAGATATCGCCAAAGATGGCAGCGTAGGCAACACGCATCAGCATTTCGGCATTCAGATGGAATCCGGGGTTTGTTTCAATACCGCCAAGATTCAAGGAAATAACCGGGATCTGCGGCATTCCGGCCTTCTCTAAGGCGCGGCGGATAAAGCCGACATAGTTGGTTGCACGACATCCGCCACCGGTTTGTGTCATAATGACGGCTACCTTGTTAAGATCATATTTACCGGATAGCAAGGCATCCATAATCTGACCGACCACCATTAAGGAAGGGTAGCAGGCATCGTTGTTTACATATTTTAATCCGACATCTACGGCACGACGGTTATCGTTTCCGAGAATCTCAAAGTTGTATCCGCAGGCACGGAACGCAGCCTCAATGACATCGAAATGGATTGGAGACATCTGCGGGGCAAGAATGGTATAGTCCTTTCGCATTTCCTCAGTAAAGGGCACCTTCGTGATGGCACTGGAGCGGATCGTACGCTGCTTGTTCAGCTTTTCCCTGACACGGATCGCAGAGAGCAGGGATCGGATACGGATTCTGGCAGCGCCGAGGTTATTTACCTCATCAATTTTCAGACAGGTATAAATCTTATCTGAGCCTGTCAGAATATCATTAACCTGATCAGTCGTAACAGCATCCAGACCACAGCCAAAGGAATTTAACTGAATCAGATCCAGATTATCTACGGTCTTTACATAGCTTGCGGCTGCGTAGAGACGGGAATGGTACATCCACTGGTCGGAAACGATTAACGGACGTTCCGGCTTCGCCAGATGGGAAACGGAATCCTCGGTTAAAACAGCAATATCATAAGAGGTAATCAGCTCCGGAATACCATGGTTGATTTCAGGGTCGATATGATAAGGTCTTCCGGCTAAAACAATACCACGTTTTCCGGTCTCCTTTAAATACTGTAGGGTTTCCTCCCCTTTTTTCTGCATGTCGGTACGTGCGGCATTTAATTCGTTCCATGCCTTTTCACTTGCAGCAATGACTTCTTTGGAGGGAAGCTCTTTAAACTCACGAACCAGTGCTTCAGTGATAGTTTTGAGGTCGCGGAAGGACATGAAGGGATTCCTCAGAATGACTTCACCACGTTCGATTTCTTCCACGTTATTCTTGATATTTTCGGAATAAGAGGTAACAATCGGGCAGTTGTAGTGATTGTTGGCGTCCTCAAATTCATTACGTTCATAAAAGAGAGCGGGATAGAAAATGAAATCGACCTTCTGGTTGATGAGCCAACTGACATGTCCGTGAGCCAGCTTTGCCGGGTAACATTCGGATTCACTCGGAATGGATTCAATGCCAAGCTCATAAATCTTACGATTGGATACCGGAGAGAGAATCACACGGTAGCCGAGCTCCTTAAAGAAGGTTGCCCAGAACGGATAATTTTCGTACATGTTAAGCACACGTGGAATGCCGACCGTGCCACGTGTGGCTTCTTCGGCTGAAAGCGGTTCATAACCGAAGACTCTCTTTAATTTATAATCAAACAGATTGGGAACGTTGTTCTCATTTTTCTGTTTGCCAAGACCACGTTCGCATCGGTTGCCGGAAATGTACTGACGTCCGCCGGAGAACTTGTTGATGGTCAGACGGCAGTTGTTGGTACAGCCCTTACATTTTGCCATGCTGGTTTCAAACTGCAGGGACAGAATCTTGTCAAAGGGCAGCATGGTCGTTTCGTAATCTGTGCTGTAACGCTCCCTGGCAATAAGGGCAGCACCGAAGGCACCCATGATTCCGGCAATGTCCGGACGGATGGCTTCACAGCCGGCAATCTTTTCAAAGCTTCGCAAAACAGCATCGTTATAGAAGGTTCCTCCCTGTACCACGATATTTTTGCCAAGGGCAGAAGCGTCGGATACCTTGATGACCTTAAATAAGGCATTCTTGATGACGGAGTAGGCAAGTCCGGCGGAAATGTCCGGGACGCTGGCTCCCTCCTTCTGTGCCTGCTTTACCTTGGAATTCATGAATACAGTACAACGGGTACCTAAGTCAATCGGATGCTCGGCAAAGAGAGCGGCCTTTGCAAAATCATGGACACTGTAATTTAAGGACTTGGCAAAGGTCTCAATAAAGGAACCGCATCCTGAGGAGCAGGCTTCGTTAAGCTGCACACTGTCTACGGTCTGATTCCTGATCTTGATACATTTCATATCCTGGCCGCCGATATCTAAGATACAATCCACGGAAGGATCGAAGAATGCTGCCGCATAATAATGGGCAACGGTCTCTACTTCGCCGTCATCTAAAAGGAAAGCAGCCTTCATAAGCTGTTCCCCGTATCCGGTAGAGCAGGAGCGGACCACATGCACATCGGGAGGGAGCTGCTTGGAAATTTCCTTCATGGAACGAATGGCCGTCTTCAGGGGACTACCGTCGTTACTGCTGTAGAAGGAATAAAGTAAGGAGCCGTCTTCTCCGACAAGTGCAATCTTCGTGGTCGTACTTCCGGCGTCGATACCCAGATAGCAGTTTCCGTGATACGTGGATATATCTGCGGTTTTTACGTGGTGGGTTTCGTGGCGCTTACAGAACGCATCGTATTCTTCTTTGCTTGCAAAGAGAGGATCCATACGTTCTACTTCAAATTCCATTTTGATATCGGAAGAGAGCTTCTGCACCATTTCTTCCATGGTATAAGAAACCTCTTCTTTGGCATTCAATGCAGAACCGATTGCTGCAAATAAATGGGAATGTTCTGTTTCAATGGTATGCTCCTCATCCAGTTTTAAGGTGCGGATAAAAGCAGCCTTTAATTCAGACAGGAAGTGGAGCGGACCGCCTAAAAAGGCAATGTGGCCGCGGATCGGTTTCCCACAGGCAAGACCACTGATGGTCTGGTTGACAACGGCCTGATAGATCGACGCCGCGATGTCGCCAGCCTGTGCGCCCTGGTTGATGAGGGGCTGGATGTCGCTTTTGGCAAACACGCCGCAGCGGCTGGCGATGGTGTAGGTGCGGGTCGCGCCCTGGGCGGCCTTGTCCA
>OMAO01000422.1_pt1 | contig 23713 bp, 10 predicted proteins | sample 1644641 | NCBI WGS metagenome assembly OMAO01 (sample SAMEA103958120, study PRJEB25191) | human gut metagenome | biome: human-associated habitat [ENVO:00009003]; feature: intestine environment [ENVO:2100002]; material: feces | place: Germany | collected 2013/2015
CCCTTATTCTGACAAATGCCTCTGGTGCCACAAGCCACATGAAGAAGCAGAACGCCACGTCCGTCAGAAGCAGCAGACCAAGCCAGACAATATTCTGTTTTATAACAAGTCCAAATCTTTTCATATTTTCTCCACTCTGACAAGGGGGTCAGGCACCTCCGTCCCCAGGGAATATTTTGTATCCAACGCCTCTTACAGCTATGATCTTTGCCTTCATATCCAGTCCCGCCATTGTCTTTTTGAGTCTTGTAAGATTCACCTGCAGGGCATTTTCATCTATATACTCCGATGTGCCCCACACTGCCTCACAAAGTTTCTCCTTAGACACGATATCTCCTCCGCTTGTCATAAGTGTTTCAAATATACGTCCCTGATTCTGTGGAAGCACCGCAGATCTCCCATCTATATACAGAGTGTATGTCTGAGTGTCCAGAAGAAATCCTTCTCCTTCGATCAGGTTCTGTCTGCCCTCGTACCTCTTGAGCACATTTGCCACCCGGGCCAGAAGCCGCTCACGGCGGCATGGCTTCGTGAGGAATTCATCAGCGCCCAGCTCCAGCGCATGGAGCTCGTCCTTTAGCTGGTCCCTCGATGTGAGAACCAGCACAGGGACAGAGCTCCGCCTCTTGATCTCCCGGCATATGTCAAAGCCGCTCCTGCCAGGAAGATTGATATCCAGCAGAAGAATATCCGGAGTCATGTCCAGTATCTGTTCTATTATGTTGTCAAATCCATCTGGCTTAACTGCCCTGTATCCTGCCTTTGTCAGCATATCCAGAAGTTCATCGCACATGAGGACATCGTCCTCAACCACCATCACACACTTCACCTTATATCTCCTATCTAATCGGTATCGCCCCTCTCGCTTATGCGAGCGGGGCAGGTCGTTGGAGCGCATGAGAGTTATTCGCTACGCTCATAAGCGCTCCAACTCACTCAACTCTCTCCGGTGTCATCATCGCCATGAGATATCTGTTGCTTGAGCGTTTCACCGCTGTCATATAGATATATTCTACCACACACAACAGGATTATCATAACCGCAGCTATGATAAGTATCTGTTTCATACTGCCGCGCATGAATTCTGACAGGATTCCCGTGAGCAGGGCTCGCACGCCGAATATACTGCTGACAGCCGCCACAGCAACCGGGATCCCGAAATACCAGCCCACCTGTCTGTTTGCTGAACTGCAGAGCATTTCGTATGTTGCGCCGAGCTTCACAAGGGTTCTGTACCTTCTGCCGGACTTTCTCTGTCCCATCAGGAACTGAACACCGATTATGGTATTTGCGATTATGAGGAACACCACCGCCAGATAAAGCGTTATATATCCTGCAGCCACCGTGTAGAACATATTTCTTCCTATGTTCTGCAGATAACTCTCGTAATCAGCGTTTATACTCTCAAAATCTACACTATCAAGCTTCTCATTTTCATCCATTATGGCTTTCATGAGGCCCTTACCGTCCACGATATCCTTTTTGAGAACGGCATTTACATATAACTCGTAATTGTCATTTGTCAGTCTGGCAAATGTTTCATCGTCCACGATAAGTCCGAACGACAGGGTTATCGATGAATCTGTCACGATCTTCGTGGTCTGGACCTCTCCGGTCAGATGATACTCATCTCCTCTTACATCCACCTCCGGCTTCTCTGCCAGTACCTTGTTCAGCAGCCCGCCACGGTAGTCAGTGTAGAAATCCGTGTAGAGTGCCACCTCATTTTCTCCGAGTTCCAGAGGCTTCTTTCCCGCAGCCTCAAGCACCTTGTTGTACGCACTCTGCTGTATCAGATAAGGATATGTCATGTATGACATGTTATTTATAAGCACATCCCTGTCCTCTGAAGCATCGAGCTCTTCAAGTGCGGATATGACCGCATCCACATTCACTGCATCATCATAGGACTCATTTTCGCCCATCTTTATATAGCCAAGTTTCATATCAAATACGTCCGAAAAATCGCCCAATACGCCAGCTTCCTCCAGCTTCGCGCGGATATTCCTGCTGTCCGCCTCGGCGTCATCACCATATGAGGCAAATGTATAGTCAAGCACATGATCCATATTCTGTCTGGATATGCATATGCCAACACCCGCACCGCAGCAGCACAGGGCGCCAAGTATCAGGATAGAACTTATTGCGAGTGTTCCAGATTTTGTAACTACATTTTCATGTATCTGCCTGAACCCGAACACTGCAAGGGGCTTTGAGCCATTTGCTCGTCTGGCAAGTGCATCCATAAATATTCTGAGGCCGAAAAACAACAGAAACATGCCAACAAATCCCAGTGTTATGGTGACCGCCATGTATTTTACACTAATCCATGAATATCCGCCGATTCCCTGATAGTATGCAACGACCAGCGCCGCAAGTCCGAGGACAGCACTCACACCATACACAGGTGCCGGAAGCTGCTTTTTCTCTGTCTCTGGAGCATCTACAAGGAGCTCTCCTATCTGCCTTCTTGCAAGCTTGCCGCTCAGTATGAGAAATGCTGCAAGCTTTATAGCCACAAATCCAACCATTGTAAATATAACGGCCTGCAGTGAAAATGATACGTGATGACCTATAATGCCAAGGCCTACCAGTCTGGCTGTGAGAAGGCTCACAACCTCAGACACAAGGATCGCTATTGGAAGTCCGATGAGCAGGGCCAGTGCACTGCTGCCCAGATCCTCCGCCATAAGCAGAGCAAAAAGCTTCGATCTCCTCATTCCCATCATTATATACATTCCAAGCTCATGCCTTCGCCGTTCGAGCTGGTATTTGCTCGCATAATATATAAGAAAGAATAGCATGACCAGTGAGAACACATAAAAGACTACCGCTATCTGGAGAAGTCTGTTCACAGCATCGCTCTCAAGGCTTCTCAGAAATATCATCACATCCTGATGGGACAGCGCCAGTATGATATAAAATGCCACTATGGATACAACTAGCGAAGCAAAAAACAGGCCATTCTCCTTTCTGCTTCTCCGGCTGTTCCTCATTGCGAGTTTAAAGAACATTTGCGCTGCCCCCTCCCATCTGTGCCATCAACTTGAGTATCCTCTCATAGAACTCCTGCTGTGACTCTCTCTCCATGTCTCTTCTGAGCTCATGGAATATCCTGCCATCCTGTATGAAAAGGATCCTCTTACAGAAGCTTGCCGCATTTGAATCGTGGGTCACCATGAGTATGGTGGTGTTCTCATCACTGTTCAACCCAGACAATTTCTCCATGAGTGCCTTTGCATTTCTGGAGTCAAGTGCTCCGGTCGGTTCATCCGCAAGAATGATTCCCGGATTCAGAATAAGCGCCCTGGCGGCTGCAACTCTCTGTCTCTGTCCACCGGACATCTGTGATGGGAATTTGTCAAGTACATTATCTATCTCCAGATATGACGAGAGCTTTTTCAGTCGGCTTCTGCTCTCATCCTCGGACACTCCGTGTATGGACAGGGGAACCATGATATTCTCTCTTCCTGTGAGGTTGTCCAGAAGCTCAAAGTTCTGGAACAGATAACCTATCTCCCTGCCCCTATACTCTGCAAGCTTTGCCCCTTTGAGTGACTGTATCTCCTTGCCCTGAAGCTCTATGGTTCCGCTGTCAGGCTTTATGACCGTTGCGATGCAGTTCAGCAGTGTGGACTTTCCCGATCCACTGCTTCCCATGATGCCGAGGAATTCCCCCGGCATGACCTGAAATGATATGCCATCCAGAGCCTTTGTCTGGTTTGGCTTTTTTCCGTAATATTTTTTCAGTGATTCTATTTTAAGTAAACTATCCATATCTTCTCACCTTTCTTATTTTCATGGGATGGAGTGCTTCGGCACATTTTCCCGTGATTTAGATCATAATATGTAACTGTTCAGAGCCAACCTCTGAAATGCTACGCATTTCGTATGTAACTGTTCAGAGCCAACCTCCAAAATGCTACGCATTTCGTCGGTGTGGCGTATCCGCCAAATATAATTTCAAAAACAGTCTTAAAAATGCAAGCATTTTACGCCTGTTTTATGAAATTTTGCTTGGCTCTGAACAGTTATCATAATATCAGAACGACGCTGTGATTAACACTTACACCTCGTGTAAGTTTTCCTCCTGGCTGAATGATGTGATAGACAGACTCCGGCAGCTATGATGATCGGTGCGATATTTGCAACGAACATGTCAAGTATGTGCTGCAGACCAAATGATATCGCCTTGCCAACTGGCACTCTGCCGTCAAGCTTGTAAATGTTGTCCATTTCAACAGAAATGACTCTACCATAGTTCGTGCAATATAGAGGTGCAATATAGACATGTTTTTTTGTCGCTTTTTTCTAATTTTTTTAGTATAATGTAAATGCTAATTTTAAAAAATGGAGGGATAACTATGGCATGGTATGATGAGGCAGTATTTTATCACATTTATCCATTGGGACTTGCGGGAGCCCCTAAACAGAACGACTACGGTGAGCCTGTTCACCGCTTAAACGCCCTGCTTCCATGGGTGGATCATATAAAGGAGATTGGCGGTTCAGCGCTGTACATCGGACCACTCTTTGAGTCAGTCGGACACGGCTACGAGACCACAGATTACAAGAAGCTTGACTCCCGTCTCGGAACAAATGAGGACCTGACAGCATTTGTGGCTTACTGCCATGAACAGGGAATAAAGGTCATCTTCGACGGAGTGTTCAACCACGTGGGCAGGGATTTCTTTGCGTTCCAGGACCTGAAGGCAAACCGCGAGAACGCCCGCTATAAGGACTGGTTCTGCGATGTGAATTTCTGGGGCAACAACGAGTACAACGACGGTTTCTCTTACGACAACTGGGGAGGCTACAACCTTCTCGTCAAACTAAATCAGAAGAACCCAGCTGTTGTCGATTACATCTGCGATGTGATCCGTTTCTGGGTGAGCGAGTTCGACGTAGACGGAATCAGACTTGACGCTGCGGACGTCCTTGACTTTGATTTCATGAAAGCACTGCGCCGCACAGCAAATGAAGTGAAGCCGGATTTCTGGCTCATGGGTGAGGTTATCCACGGCGACTTCAGCCGCTGGGTAAACGGCGAGACTCTTCACAGCGTCACCAACTACACACTTCACAAGGCTCTGTACAGCGGCCACAATGACCACAACTATTTTGAAATCGCGCACACTGTAAGACGTCTCCAGAACATGGGAACATTAAAGCTCTACAACTTCGTAGACAACCATGATGTGGAGCGTATCTATACAAAGCTTACCAACAAGGCACATTTTGCACCTGTACATGTATTGCTCTACACTCTTCCGGGTGTGCCTAGCATATACTACGGTTCAGAATTTGGTATTGAGGGACGCAAGGAATATGGCTCGGACGACAGCTTAAGACCAGCTCTCAATATAGAAGATTACAAGGATTCAGTAAAAACTAACCCTTGCACAGCACTCATCGCCGCACTAGGCAAGGTACGTCAGGCTGTTCCTGCGCTGTCATATGGCAGCTACGCTGAGCTGATGCTCACCAACAGACAGTTCGCATACGCAAGGGATCTTGACGTAACACGTGTCATCGTGTCAGTGAACAACGACGATGCACCAGCCGGAATGCACCTTGCAGCAGGAAACTGTGCAGCGTACATCGGCGCCCTGTCAGGCGAAAAGGTATCTGTCCAGGATGGACATATCAACATAACCCAGCCAGCAAACAGCGGTGAGATCTGGGTGCCTGAGGGAACACAGCTTAGACGTTTGAATGGCAGAAGCCGGTTAAGGTAGAGACAAATGCTGAGATAAAGGTTGAGAGCAAGACTGAGAGTAAAGCTAAAACTAAGACCGATGATACCGCCAACACTGACGTTAAAAATAAGGCGAACATTAATGCCAAAACCATCTCAGAAGATGTGGCTGCTACAGAATCTGCAGATGCTAAAGAAATCACAACCGATACTGAGAAGAATACCGCTGCCATCAATGAGGTAAAAGATTCCAACAAGGAAGTTCCTACCGGAGCTGCCGCTGGCACACCAGTCGATCCAGAAACCATCACAGTTGACTGGAGCAAGTCTCCAGAATCCATGACAGTTCCAGAGCTTCAGGCTGCAATCCTTGCAAAGCTTGCCGGAAACGGACCTGTTGACGCACAGATGAAAAAGACAGTCGTAGATAATATCTGGCACGACTCTCTCGTCAATTGGCTGAAGAGTTTCAGATAAAATTACGTAGAAACAGCCAGGTGCATATTCTCCAAATTGGAGAACATACACCTGGCTATTTTTTATTATAAACATTCTTGCGATATTAAACAGCTTGACAGCCTGAGTTTCATATCTATATTGAAATCATATAATTTGTTCATCTCAGTTCTCCTCTCAGCCTCCATTTTGTTCAGGTGACTGTGATCACACTGCGCCATGATATTCATGCAGCCGCAACCCTCCATCTGAATTCATATGTCACATTCTAGCACGATTTCCCCGTCTTTATATAGACAACTGTACTTTTTTCACCTAAAAATCAACAAATTGCAGCCTGCGGCCATCAAACCTGATATAACCATCAAAAAAACTGCTGACCATATCGCCTGACTGCTGAATATACCACTGTTTTCCAGATAAAATTCGTACGGATTTTCTGGGTTGATATAAAGATATACCACATCGCCTTTACTTATATTCAGTCCATATACATATGTCTGCTCATACACTTTATACTGCTTATCCCTGTATGTAAATTCAAATACTCCCGCCTCCGGATATCTTCTGCCGGCTCTCATATCCTGTCTCATATCTGCACGTACATCATGGCATACAGCTTTCACAGTAAATGAACATCTTCGCTCAAGCGCTTTTCTCTTACATATCACAGAGAGCAGTGTTATTGCACCGACCACAAAGAATGCACAGGCAAATATCTCTGCATAAAATGCTCCAACATTGCAATTTTCTCTCCCCAATATCCGTTCCGGGAGCAATACTATCTTATCCGCAAAAGAGCCATCTTTCACAGCACACGCCGCCCATATCAGCGCCGATGCAGCACCGGCAAACACAGATATGAACACTATACCGATGATGCTCCCCCGCTTTCGCTTCTTAATCGTCGGAATAAGAGTCTTTAGAATTATGACAAGAACTATCCCGGCAAAAAACTGCCCCACAACAAGCATAACAGCATCCGTTCCGATCTCTCTTGCAACAAATCCGGCTATAATACTGGCAACAAACCATATGCCAAATATTACGCCTCCAATTTTCTCAGGCATAGAAACATTTTTTTCTTCTAAATTGTTATTTCCCATATACCCCACCTCTCAGCAAATATCCGCCATTCATATAAAAAGAAAACTGAGAATCTGTCAAGTCATGTCAATTCTCAGTCTCTCTTACCTATATATTATTCATGAATCTTATATATACCATCAAATATCCCGCAGCGATCCTACTGCTCCCTGAACTTGATCTCTCCCGTAGCAGCGTCCATGCTGTCCACTATCGCAAGTGACTCAAGATGATATCCGAGATTTCTGATGACCTGTCCGCCTGTCTGGAAGCCTTTCTCAACTGCTATTCCGATTCCTTCAACGCTGGCACCTGCCGACTTCACTATGGAGATAAGTCCCTGAAGCGCACATCCATTTGCAAGGAAATCATCTATGATAAGAATCTTGTCCTCAGGATTGATGAACTTCTTGGACACGATAACCTGATTCTTGCACTTGTGTGTAAATGACTCAACCTCTGCCACATACACATCGCCCTCTATGTTGATGCTCTTTGACTTCTTCGCAAATACAACAGGCACATCAAAATGTCTGGCAACAACACAGGCAATGCCTATTCCGGATGCCTCTATAGTAAGGATCTTGTTGATCTCTGTTCCCTCAAATCTCTTCTTGAACTCCTCACCGATCTGATCAAACAGACGTATATCCATCTGGTGGTTCAGGAAACTATCCACCTTGAGAACATTGCCCTCCTTTACTATTCCATCCTTAGTTATTCTCTCTTCCAAAAAATTCACGTCGTAATTCCTCCTTGAATACCTGTCAAATACGAATCCGTCCGTACTCGCTCATTCTCTAAGTTCCAAACGTCATCTTCACCAACACTTTTATGCTATACGGAAATTACCATCATCTTAATCTGACGTTACTGATTCGCATGCAATCATAATTATAGACATAATACAACAACAATCTAAGTTTTTCCACCCTAATTATATACATTCATATACAACTTTTACATAAGGTATATTCAAGTAAATCACCACCGAACACAAATCTCACAATCACTAGATAAGTCCCCTGTTAGATGCCTCCCTGACCGCCCCGGCCTTATCAGTCACCCCGAGTTTCCTGTACACCTGGTTCAGATGATACTTTACATTCGCCTCCGACATGCTGAGTCTGTCCGCTATCTTCTGCCTGGACAAGCCCTCTGCCTGCAATTTAAGTATGGCTGTAGCAGTCTCACTGAGCTGAACATCATCCACTCCCGCTTTCATATATCCGGGGTAGTATCTCGTCATACTCTCAGTCTCCTTCTGCAGTTGTCTGAAATATGCCCTTCTTGTGGCTATCTCCTTGTCGTCAGCACCATCTTTCTCGACTTTCCATCCACAGGTATTTATAAGAGTATTCACTGCCGCACCTTCCCTGGATATAACCCTTGTAAAGCTGTATTCCATCGCAGTATCAATAACATGGCACATTGCCATTTTCCAGTCATCATTTTTCAATCGCTGCAAAGCTACAGCCATCAGCACACCACATTCTATCCCTATATACGTACGGGACATCATCTCAGCATAATACCTCAACTTTGTCAGCAGCGAATATGCCTGTTCATTCCGTCCACTTTGAAGGTATACTCTTACTTTGGTGAGATAGATAAACCTGTCATATATCCTGAATTCAACATTTTCATCCGGAGCATTTTCCATCCACTCTGTAACATAGGCTCTATCTCCTCTGTACAGGCTGCATCTGGTCTCAAATGCATATATATTGGGAAGGAGATTTTGTCCTTCCTCTTTTTCAGCCTTTTCCTCTATTCCATTCAAAACCTCAAGAGCCTCCTGTGGCTTTCCGTTCTGCAAATGCAGCCATGCCAATATACCATCAGCAACAAAGCACTGCTCAATTTTTCCTCCTGCTTCCGCCTGCATTCTGCCCTTTGCCGCAAGCGTTGCCACCTCGTAATTATCTCCGCTCTTTTCAAGAAAGCTCTCCGCCAAAGCAAGATTTACAAGACCTTTTCCGTATTTTCCAAGTACAAACTCAACAATCCTGCCAACCTTAGACGCCAACTCTCTGTCTCTCTTGCTCCACTCACAGAAATCTTTTCCACCATTCATCATTGATGGCAGATTGGATGTAACCGACCATTCCTGTATTCTTACTTCTTTATTAAAAACCATGGTGTATGCTGACTTCAAAAGCTTTAATACATCAACACTTCCCCTGTGCGGCAGACCAATATCCAGATACAGCAAAAGTCCCTTTGCATTTTTCCTGGCACTTCCTTGGTTTTCATCTGCATATAATTTTAGTCTGTCATACCATCTTTCACTCTCATCAGGATTTAGAAGGAGTGACTGCAGCATGCTCATACCACACATAAGCTCAGGACTTTTCTCGATGACATGATCCGGAAGCTCCAGATAATATTTTTTCAGGTCATAGTAATAACCACTGTTCGCTGCATGTCTGGCATTATCGACAAGTATTGAAACTATTCGCTCTGTAACTCCTGCATTTTCATACATCTCTAGAGCTTTCCTTATATCTCCGTTAAGTCTGTAAAACAGCCCGGCATTCTCATACAGGCCTCTTATACGTTCCTTCTCGTACTTCCGCTTAAGACGTCTGCGCATAGATACCCTCATGTAAAACTGCAGCTGATACTGTGTATTGCCATCCTTATCAACCCGGCTGGTCATAAAGTTTCCAAGCCACTTTGCCCTCTCGATCAAAAGCTCACTGTCACTTCTTCCAGTTATCATCTCAGCCTGTTTTGTTGTAAACTCATCCACCACGGATATTTCCATGAGAAATTCCTGCATTTCCACATCCCAGTTATCATACACATGATACTCAAGGTAATTACACATCTCATCCTCAACGCGTCTCGAAAAATCATTATACATATCATCTGTCATCTTGCTTGTACATGCCATTTCCATGTATTTGATGTGGCACATCTCCACAGCCAGCGGAAGTCCTGTAGTCTCATAGTACAATCTCTGCACTTGTGCCTCATTCATACTAAATCCAGCGTATTCAGCATACTTCTTTATATCCTCCAGACTGAACATAAGCAGCTTGCTGTCCACCACATAAAATCCTTCTTGAAATCTTACAGCAGAAAGCCACGGGGGAACCGGACACCGGCCAACGAGTATAACCCATACGTCTTCTCTTCTAATGAGTTCTATGATCTGCTCCCTCACTGTATCCACATCTCCCCATGAGAGCTCGTGCAGATTATCTATGACAATTATTTTTCTTGCATTGCTGACTTCTATCACAAGGTCATCCGGTCTGATACCGCCAGCATCCACCAGCATGTACTTACGTGTTCCCAGATATCTGCTGACAAGAGTCGTCTTTCCCGAACCACTGACTCCATAGATATACGATGTTACATTCTCATCATCCGCCGTTCTGAGAAGTCTCCATGCTTTTTTCGGTTTTATATAATATCCCTTATTACCTGTAGCTGCCTCTCCCATACTATGCCTCTCCTTATCCTATATGCCAATCAATGAAACCGTGCCGTCACAATCTATATTCTAAACCGGTTTTAAGATTTCCACAAACATTCCTGATCACGATACATGCATCTGTTTTCTGCCATTTTCTTATAAAAACACAGCCGGAGTCTGGTCTCCCAGACATCCGGCTGCTTAAGATCTCCGGCAATACCGCCTATCTAACTGTAATCTGTACTGGACTAGACACACCGCTTATCGATATGACATAAATCGTACATTTGCCTGACGCCTTAGCCTTCACAACTCCGTTTGCATCCACTATGGCAACATTTGTATTTGTTGAATAGTAGAATGCTCGAGGTCCATGCTCTGCACCGAGAAGTAACTTCGATGCGTTAGCTGGCGTAAATACCGGTTTCAATGTAACCGCCCGCTTTACAGACATAGTGTATGCCTTCTTTGCAAGTGTCACTTTCTTTATATTTGTTCGTTTTTCACTGTTTAATACAATGTGAAGCAGCACGCTCTTGTCTATGTACTTCTTCTTTCCATTTACAAGTTTGTATGCCTTAACCTGTATTTTTACTATACCACACTTGCTGAGTGCAGTTCCATGCATTTTTGTGATAGTAGTCTTGTTACTTGATGCCCCCCTCACTGTCTTTACAGGGTTCTTTGTATCCATCTTCTTTGAACAATTCTGCATGAACACATCATATCCATTAGCTCCGGCAACCTTGCCCCACTTTATAGTCAGGCTCTTGTTAGTTATGGCTGTCTGGATATTCTTGTTTATTCCCGCTGTATCTCTTGCAGGTATCTGGGCAACAAACTTTGCATTTATGGTCATATTGTTGTTTGCTGCAACACGAACTGATGTCTTTGTACTCTTAAAGCTTCCAGACCAGTATCCAAGCTTGCAATTCTTTGCCGCCTTGGCTGTACACACTATAACAGTTCCTTCCTTTATCGCTGAGCCGTTCTTAACTGTCTTTCCATCCGCTGTCTTTACAGATATGGTTCCATTTACAGTCTTGCCGATTGCGATCTTGACATATCTGTACTTGAATGCAGCGCTTATCTTCATGTTCTTTGTCACAGTGAGCTTCACTGTGCCGCCCTTCTTGCCCTTGGCATCTCCGCCCCAGGCCGACAGATCACAGTGCTTTGCAGGAACTGCCTTGCACACGATAACTGTTCCTTCCTGTACCAGCTGTCCATTTGCTATCTTCTTGCCATCAGCTGTTGTCACAGTTATTTTTCCGTTCTTGACTGATGCTATATTTACCTTTGCATACCTTGCCTTGAACGCTGCGCCAACTGTGATGTTTCCATCAAGAGCCTGCTCAAATGTGCTCTCAGTCTGATCTGCCGCATCGTATGTCCATGTGTCAAAATCATAGTATTTGTCTGGTACTGCTGTATATGTGAGAAGTGTTCCTTCATCCATAGTCTGACCATTTGAAACTTCTGTTCCGTCTTCCTTTATAACTGTGATCTTTCCGTGCTGTGTATCCGCTATATTGACCGTATACAATCTGACGGCGTCAACTGTAAATGTCATATTTTCTGTCACATTCTCAGATACTACTCTGTATGCACCGGTTTCAGTACCATCCTCTGTGCGCACCGGAGTCACTGTCATAATATTCTCTTCCTGTCCAGAAACAGCATCAGATACAGTTATACCTCTGATTCTCCATCCATTTTCAGGTGTGATCGTCACACTGGCATCACCGTTTGCTCTCACCATATTGTCTATCACAGAACCATCTTCCGCTCTGAACACAACATTGTCAGGCTGCTTTGTAAGCTCTGATACCGTGTAGGCTGCTTCACTTCCTGCTTCACCTTCTACACTATTTGTCACCAGCTCATTTGCCTGGTTATAGTAACCTTCCGCAGGTATATAATAGCCCTTCTTGTCTACCAGCTCGGCACTTACCTCTATGCTGTTTGTCACATTTTTAAGAAGTATCTTATTTGTGAATCCAAAGTCTTTTCCAGACTCTTCCTTTACTATCCTGTCACCTCTCATATATCTGACTGTCCATGACTGTATCATGTAGTCATCGCCAGGTGTGATCTCAAAACTTACATCTTTTCCGGAGCCCACTCTGACTGAATTGTTCTCAGCATTTATGACTTTAAGTCCTGATTCATCTCCATCCTCAGCCACGTATCCGGCTCTGATATCGATCTTGTCGTATTTCTTGACCGGATCACTGTCCTTAAAGATCACATCGACCAGAAGTGATGGCGATACATAGGCATATACCGATCTGTCCTCCGTCAGATCATCTATCTGGTATGTGAGTTCTGTCTTATCGACTTCTTCTCCGTCAACTATCCAGTACTCTACTGTGTTGTATACATCCCTTGGTCTGACTGTCACCTTGAGATCTGCATGACGCTTTACCTTGACCTCGCCTGATGCAATGTCGAGCTTTACACCCTCAGATTCTGCCTCTATGTCAGCAGTACCAGTTCCGTTTATTCCCAGTTTTACTGTATATTCCGGAATCTCCACAAACTTCACATACACAGCAAGGTCTGCATATACTGCGTGTGCGCTGTACTCAGGCTGTTCCTGATTCGTTCCTTCTATGGCTTCTGTGCACTCAGGGTTCTTATACCAGCCCTCTATCATCTGGCCTTCCGCAGGAGCTGCCGTGAAGATGACATCCCCGCCTGCTATCTGACTATCACCGCTCACTATCGCCTTCTTGTCTGTTCCGTATACCGCAGATACCGTTCCAAGATCAGGATCATTTGCCGCAAATGTAATTACTGCCTTAAGCTCTTTCTTCGAAAAATGAGCTGTGACATCTGTATCCGATGACACCTTGTCTATGACAAGCACATCCCCGTTAAGCTCAGATGCACTGTACTGTTTCTCGCCGTCTGAAGTCTTAACCGTGTATCCCGTACACTCCATATACTGATCCGGAATAGCCGTAAACTTAAGCATTCTGTCGCCTCTGATATCCGCAGACTCTCCATATAGTGTCTCTCCTGATGTCACGTTCTCTGCCTCTATCTGTCCGGCTCCGTCCGCTGACCATGTTATCTTATACACAGGTCTGTCAAACACAGCCCTCACATCAACTCTCGTATCCTTTGGCACTTTGTATGCAAATATCTTCTCTGCCACGCCCTGACTGATTCCATTTACAAGCCAGTCTGCAACTTCATATCCTTCTGCAGCCGTCGCTGTGAATTCCACATATGAAGCAGCACCTATCATCTCTCCTGATTCGAGCACCAGCTTTGTAGATGTGATCATGGCGCTCACCTCACCTGTTCCCTCTGTCTCAGGACCAAATGTGAGTACATCACCAACCAGCTCAAGACCAGCCATAACTGTCACATCAGATGAATCTCCGTCAACCGTGATCTTAAGGGTATCATTTACTTTCTTGTCTGAATATAACTTTATATTCTCCGTCTCGCTTGTCAGCTTATGTCCATTTATGATCCATTCTTTTACATTGTATCCATCATCAGGCACAACCTTGAATGTGATGACAGAATCTCTGTATATGTCTGTGATCTGCGCAGATTTGCTCTCCGTTGCATCACTTATGGTATCTCCTATCTGTATGTATGAAGGGAGATTTTTTCTTGACACATCTGCACTTATAGAGCCGTGTGTCTTTCCTGACGCCTCTCCAGCAGAAGCCTTCTCTATCACTTTCAGAGAATACTCAGCCTTCACGGATGGTGATATCTTTCTGTATGTGGCATTTACTGTCACATCCCCTGTAAATCCATCTGCCGGAGCACTCCACGTAAACGTGTATCTCTCTGTTCCGGACTCAGCATCCGCAGTCTCAGCCAGCTTTCCTTCTCCGCTGTTCTCCGCAAGACTGAATACATCCTCTCCTGCGTAATTTACCTTTATGTCAGCTATCTCATAATTTCTCTTCACCGCAAATGTGAATTTCAGATCATCCTTACTTGCATATGCGATACATCCGCCATTTGCCAGATCAGAATCTCCTGACCTTGCAGTCATCTCTGTGTCATTTCCTGATGTCCACGACACAACCGGCTGTTTGTAGAAGTATACGACAACCTTTGTATCCTTGCCGAGATATTCTAGTTCATACCTCTGGGCGCCAGCACCTTCTGCCTCAGCATCAACCTTCTCGCCATTTACCTCCCAGTATGCTATCTCGTAGCCTTCATTTGGAGTTGCTGTAAATACTATGTCACTACCCTGAAGCTGCTTGTCACCGGATACAAGTGCGTCTGTACCTCCTGCAACCACAGCATCTACTACACCGGCTGCATCATCATCCGCACCATATGTCACCTTGTATCTGTTCGGCGCAGTGTACTTAACTGTATAATCGAGGTCTGAAGCTATATCATACACTGTCATCGTCCTGAGATCCGCTGATACAGTTCCAAGTTCCTGTCCATCTGCTGCTGACCATCCGTCGAGAAGAAGTCCTGACGGAACTGTAACCTGAATGGTTACGTTGTCGCCTCGGCTGACTTCATATATACCGTCTTCACCGCTCTCTATAATCACTGTGCCGTCAACTCGCTGAGCCTTGACTGTGACATCCACACCTGTTGTCACTGTAGTCTTTCCATCGCTTCCAACAGTTACAGGCGAGACTGATATTTTGAAATTCTGTGCTTCTGCAAAATATGCCGTGATAAGTGTATCCTCGCTGATCTCCTCTGCATCATATGTGAGAGATGTGTTATTTGTCACTCCATCTTCCGCGAGAACGGTCTCCGGAACTCCATCTTCTCCCGTAACAGTCCAATGATCCAGAACATATCCTGCTGCCGGAACCGCAGTGAGTCTTACCTTCTGTTCTATATGAATGTTTGCACCTGAACCGAACGATTTTCCAATTGTTCCATCCGTCACATAGTTTGCTTTGAGTGTTCCATGAGCCTCATTGTCAGGCTTGTATGTCAGCTTGTGATATACAGGCTCAAAGTTTACTGCTACATTCATGTTTGCTTTCAGCTTATCCATCTGGATCTGGTCATCGCTGCACGCCTTGCCACCGGATGTTCCACACTGTGGATCCGTAACTGTCTTTCCATTTAGTGACCAGCTCTTAACCTTATATCCCTTATGAGGAGTAGCAGCTAAAGTGATCGTTGAGTTCTCAGGGAGTCTTGTTCCACTGTCAACTGTGAGTCCGTCACTGTTTTCATTTCCAGGCTGCTGGTACTTGATTGAAACTGTGCCATGTGTATTTGCCGGCCTGGCAGTGACGGTGTACACGTTTCCTGTCAGTGTGTATGATGCTTTAACCAGGTTTATTATATAGTTCTTCTCAAGTTCATTCATAACCTGTGAATGCTGATCGCCCACCTTGACGTATGCAACATCTATATCATATATACCCGGCAACAGCCCACTTACTCCATATGATCTGAGCTCGTAATCCCTGTCTCTCTGAGGCATTATGTCGGTATCCCATGCCTTGAGACCTGTTATCACCGCATCCTCGCACTCTCTTACAGAATCATTTACACTTTTCTCTGTATCCTGGGCAGCTATCTCAAGCTGTGCCCTTCCAACATTTATATTCTTCTGAGTCTTGTCTCCGCCATTTGATGCCGTTATCTGGAACATTCCAATAGACTTCGGTATAAACACGCCGTTTGCAAGTTCGTATTTGTCTGTGTCCTCAAATTCTCCTGTCTTATTATTCTTTATCTTAACTGTGTATTCTGAATCGTCCGTGATATCCTGAAGCTTTCCTGTATTGTCGTATGACACTCTCTCCAGAGACATCTTCACTGAATCTCCATATCTTACATTATCCTGCATGGTCAGATTCATGTTCGTCTTTCCCTCAAATGAGGTATATATAGCCATCGAGTCAGATATACTGTCGTTGTACTGTTTGTTTCCTGCAAAGTATACATATACGTTGTATATTCCCTGTCCGGCTGGCTCCCACTGTGCAGTATAGCAGCCATTTGCTCTGTCATACTTACCAGCTATGCGCTTGCTCTCAGGTCCTGTGATGACAAATTCCACATCTCCCTGTACATCCTCACCTGACAGTGATTTTGGCTGACAGCTGAGTGTGATCTTGTCTCCTGTATATGTGACCTCTGCTCCTGTGGTCTCAGATCTCACCGTCTTGGTCTGATATACTGATTTGAGATCAGTCTGGACCACCTTGACAGTATCTGACACATTCAGAGTCTTCTTTGAAGTCATCGTAAAACTTCCGCTTTCACTATCTGCCACATAATAGTACACCGTACTGTCTTCACTTCCCGATGTGTTTCCGAGGAGATAGAAGTTCTTGCTGCCATCCTCTGATACCCATTTTGCGAGTATCCTGTCATATGTAACATCATCAGATGCATATGACACCTTTTCACCTGCATAGTCATCTGCATTTACGCTGGTCAGCTTGTAAGTATTGCCATCAATATCTGCGATGAAATCTGATTCACTCACACCATATGCCGCGCCACCCACATCAGATGCTTTAAATGTCTGTGATTCATCCACGTAACCATCGCTGTCCTTTTTGACGCTTACGCTGCATGGATAGTAATTCTCGTTACTATCTTTCCACATATAGTTTGTTCCGTCGCTGACAAGAATATATTCCCTGACTCCGGATGTTACTGTTATAAGATTTCTCTCCTTAGTCACGTTCTCCACCTTTGTAGTCTCTGAGCCCGATGCCCTGACTACGCTGCCATCCGACAGATCTTTATTCTCGGTATCGTTGTGCGCCAGAAGCATGACCTTGCTGTCCGCCTTATTTACAGTGAGTGTCGCAGTCTTGGTGTAGAGTGTGATGTCGTTGTAATAAACTCTGCATCGATATTCGTTTCCATCCATTTCATCACTTACATCAGTAAGTCTGAGCGTAGGATTGCTGCCTCCTGTCGATACGCTTCTCCATCCATTATCTGTATTAACCTGCCAGTTGTATCCAACGCTCTGGTTTACTCCATCCCCATCATAATAAACCGCATTTGCCGCAAATTCTGCATTTCCACCCGCAAACGTATTTGTATCATCAGGGTTCTTTGTTATATGGAAATTAGAACTGTCCTGAAGTGTCGTCGCGGTTGCCGGACGGCTGAACAGACTCTTTGAACCATTTGCCTGAAGAGCCCTCACTGCAAATGTGTAAGTCCTGTTGGAATATAGTCCCTTCACTTCATAGTCAGTAACTGTATATGGCACAACTGCCTTGCTGTTGTAATTACCTCCTGCATCAACGATACAGACCTCATAGTAATCTGCATCATTGGACGGTGACCACTCAAGACTGACACTGTTTCTCGTTGTGTCGACAACAGAAAGTCCCATCGGCATACGCGCCGGACGAACAACATTCTTAACATCATAGCCAATGACGAACACTGAATCACTGTCGCTGTTCAGCTTTGCAGTGTTCACCCGCAGCTGCCAGTCAAATGAGAAGCCTGTGCAGTCTGCCGGAACATTGTCCACCGTTCCACTGTATGTAACACCATTCGAGCTTACACGGGTGTAACCAAGACCCGCATGCTGGCTTGATGTCACACCGACAATGACCTTATTACCGAGTCCTCCGCCTCCAGCACCAAGCTTTTCGTTCGCCTCAAGGAACACTTCAGTCGAATACTCGTTCTCATCAGTCACAGATATCGTCTGAGTCTGATCTGCACCAGAGCTGGCATTTACAGAAGAATAATTGTTATTTCCACCTGACTGATAGGTGTACTTTAATTTACCTCCAAGAGTCTGGTATGTAGCAGGGTCTCCCGCTGTGTTATTCAGAATATTATTATATATCTCGTTGAGACCCTTGCTCCTTCTTGCAACCTTGTCGTAATCTGCCACATCTATGATTGAAGTTGAAGGTCCGAGACATACCGGCATAACCACCGGCTCCCATTTTCTCGCAATCGGATCATATATGGAGTATTCGTAATACATATATTTCAAACAGTACAGAACAACCTGATCAGAACCTCCACCTGCGGCATTATATGTTATCTCATATTCCGTTGTCTTTGTATTTGCATATTCAAAGCTTGCTCCATACGAAAGTTCAACCTCTACCTCACCTGCTCCGATGAGCTGGATCTCCGACGACACATACGCGCCAACTGATATTGACAAGTTAGCTGATACCGTGTTCGATGAACCTTTGCTTGTTGAATATGATGTTCCACCGTTATTTACATATTCATATACTTCCTGAACATCATCAAAATACGGACTTGCCTGAAGGATTGCATAGACCTCTGGATTTGTGTATACCGGATACTCTCCCTCGTACTTTAACCGCACACTGTCATTATCAATATCCGGAAGACACAGTGAAACAAATGTTCCATACATATCCTGTCTGCTGTTCGACTGGCATACTACACCTTCCTGACTGCTGTATGGGCTGCCGCCATCCATGGAAAATGTCGCTATGTCCAGCCAGTAATAATCATCTTTATCATTGAGTTTCTTCTCTCTGTGCACTCCCACAACGCACACAAAACTCTGTCTGTAATTGTTCCCCTTGGCATCCTTATCGACACAGCCAACCCTGACATCGCCGATCCACACCTGATCTTTTTTCTTCTTGTCGTTGCCCTGATTGCGCTGGTCGGTACATATACTCATGCTTCCTATCTCCGAACCTGTTATTCCGCCATCTTCCAGTGAGAAAGCATATACCTCTGCGCCAAAAAGCACACTGTCATTTTCATTATTGCCGTTCATGCCCTTAAGGTCTGCACACGCAAGCGCCATAGGTGCATTCACAGGTCTGTAATATTCGTTACTTTTAACCTCGTGATATTTCACGATTTCTTTACTCTTAGTCCCCAGGCTTCTCGTATGATAATCTGACAACACATAATTATCCGTCAGACTATCGTAGTATACGTATCTGTATGCAGCCTGCGTGGCTTCATATTCCCTCTGCACATATTGAGAATTGCTCGAATAATATCCACCAACTATAAGTCCTGTGACCATGGCTCCTGATCCAGGATACTTAAACCGGCCAAATGCACAATTTGCAGCATACATTCCATAGTTCTGTTTTCTGCCATCTGTGTCTCCAAGTGACACTTCATTCAGACCTTCTATAGGGACAAGTCCGCCGTCTTTATATGTATAGACGGTCATATGACCTGCCTTTGCCATGTTGTAATTCAGAACTGATCCAGATACGGCAACCGCGGCCTCATCCCGGCCATCCTGCTCCAGATCACCGCCGGCCAGAGTTACCACAGGAGCTCTTCCTATTCCATAATCACACCACGATCCACCCGTTCCACTTTCATAATTAGATGCAAGCCCGCCCGGTATGCTTATATTATTTCCCTTTGTGAACCTGCCGTTTCTCTTGCCATAATATACATCGACTATGGCATAGCGTATGTTCTGATCGTTTATATTTCTATCCTCGTAAGTTCCACAGTATACGAGAAGATCTTCAAAACCATCTCCATTCAGATCGGCCTTTTCGATCTCAAACATCGCATCCAGCTCCTGCTGGTATCTTCTGATAAAATACAAAAGTCCATCGCCATATGTAGAATTCTTGTTTAAAGTAGGGGTAAGCGTAGCAATTGAAGATCTTGTACCATCAGCTGCTATCTTGAAAATATTCACATCTATCTTTCCGCGGTACTCCTTGCCGTCTATGACAGTTTTAATACTTTTCCATCCAGCTGGACCGAATACTTTATCTCCATGTACTCTTAGCTCCGCAACGTAGTTGGTTTTTCCGTCGCCTCCATCAAATGCAACGCTTGTCGCATACAGGCCGTTAAAACCATTACTGTCCTTTTTTAGAACATTTCCCATGTTGCTACTTATGTTACTGTCTCCCGATCCGCCGTGTTCCACTTTCACATTATCTTCGCCAAGATCATAGAAACCATACGCTCCGTACAGATTGCCAAGGCTGCTGTTTACCTTTGTAGTCCTATCCTTGAAATCTCCAATCCTGTCAAATCCGTCTCGCACAGTGTACTTGTTTCTGTAATTGCCGTTTGCCGCAACGTATACCTCATTCACCTCTGCAAATGTAGATATATTATCCTTGTCATACGGCACCGCAGCTTTGCTTTTGTCTATATCGGTGCTAAGACCCAGAGCTTTGTATGTACTCTCGTCAATCTCTGTCTCGACCACCGTCTTGCCTGTTTTCTTCGAGCTGTCCGCCGCGTATGCTTTTTGTCCGGGAATAAATCCGGACAGCATAGATAGCACCATACTGGCCGTCAGCGCCCAGCTTATCGCCCTCTTTCTCATAATTTCTTCCTCCCTTTCACTTAAAAAACTAACCATGAGCACCAGCCGTTTTAAGCTGCCACATTCTGATATCAATAATATATTTACAATTATAATTGCTATGTTTTTACATGTACACTAACCAAAAGGCTAGTAACAGGCGTGAAAACAACTTTTTTGCAAAAAAATCCACAAAACGTACCGTCTATACTGTACGCCCTGTGGATCGTAATAAACATCTAAACTATTCTGTTACATGCCATATATGAAAGGATCATTCCACCGACTTAAGCGATTCCGCCATATTTATCTTATCAAGCTTGACTGACATGACTCTGTTGACAAGGAAATTAAACACAAATGTCAACACTATACTGTACACATAGCTCATCGGCGCTATATATGTATCAAATGCGACCATATCCACCTTGATCTGTCCTATGACAAATGCATGCAAAAACACTCCAAGCACAAGTCCCACAGCGATTCCAAATGTCGTCAGGACTCTGTTCTCCCTGAATACATAAGCTGAAGTCTCGTTTTTGAAAAATCCCAGAACCTTTATGGTTGCTATCTCCCTGATTCGCTCTGTGATATTGATATTTGTCAGGTTGTAGAGGACGATAAATGCAAGCGCACCAGCCGAGAGTATGACTACAATTACTATATAATTCAGACTCTCCATCATCTTAGATATCCTGTTCTTCATATCCTTGTTGATAGTCACTGACGCTGTTGCTGCATCACCCATAAGATCAGCAGATATCTCGTGCGAATCTGCGCCTTCCTCAAGATTGAAGTACACCGATTTGTACTGAGGTGCTTCCCCCATCTGATCCTCATATGTTTCAGGTGATATATACACATAGTTGTATACATGATTCCTGAATATGCCTGATACGGAAACTCTTATCTCTTTCATCTCGCTGTCTCTGACCGTTATTACATCGCCCGTTTTGATGTCGTACTGTTCTGCCAGCGCAGTATTGATCACAGCTTCCCCTTTGCCCGGATATTCTATCTTCGCACCATCTTTATCCGCCAACTTCATATACCTGTCAACGTGCTCAGGTTCTTCCATGATGACCATGTTCACGGACTTTACGCCACCATCATGAACCAGATCCCAGGTAGATTCACTGACGAGATCATAGCAGGAGGTATCCTCCTCCAACCGGTCTTTCAGGCTACTGAAGCGCTCATCTTCTCTATCACCCGCAATCGATGTATTCAGCGTTATCACTCCATCTCCGACCTGTATCTCCCCATATTGATTGTCCGCAAATCCGCTTATGGAATCATTTATTCCAAAGCCTGTGAGCAGCAACGCAGTACAGCCGCTTATTCCTATTATCATCATAAAAAAACGCTTTTTATATCTGAATACATTTCTGACACTCACCTTTCTCAGAAATTTCAGTCTCTTCCATATAAATGGGATATGCTCAAGGAACACCCTCTTGCCCGGCTTCGGAGCCTTAGGCCTCATAAGACTTGCCGCAGTCTCAGAAAGCTCGTATCTACAGGAAAACCAGGTTGTACCTACAGTGCACAAAAGGGATGCTGCCAGCACGCCAATAACCAGCGTCCAGTCTGTGGTTCTCTCAAGCGGCACATGTATATACATCATATGATATGCGTACCAGATAACCTCCGGAAATACATATGTACCTATAAGATATCCACCTGCACAGCCTACTACAGCTGCAGTTCCCGAATAGATCATATATTTTCCCATGATAGCCGCCTTGCCATAGCCGAGAGCCTTCAGCATGCCTATCATAGAGCGCTGCTCCTCAACCATCCTGTTCATGGTAGTCATACACACGAGCACGGCAACCAATATGAAGAATACCGGAAATACCTTTGCAACTCCATTCACTATGTCTGAATCGCTCTCAAAGCAGACATATCCGATATTCGTCTCCCTGCCGAGTATGTAATAGTTCACACCATCTGCATCATCCAGCGTTATGTCCTTCACCATATCCTCCGTCATACCCTTTGCCATGAGGATATCCTTATACCTGTCTAACACACTGGTCTTACATATTGACTCCCATTCGTCTTTCCTGTCGTCTATATAGTCTTCGTACTCATCGGAATACAGATCAAACTTTCTGTCAAATTTCACATATACATCGGTGTAGCATTCGCTGTCAAATGCTTCAGGGCTGACATATACAAAGCCCGCGATCTTACCGTTTCCAAGTGTTGTGGTGCCTCTTTCAAAATTAATATAAAGAGGGGAGTTGACAGTTCCGACAACAGTGAACTTCTTCACCTTCAGTATATCCTGTGTACTGCTGTCCTCACCTTCGTTTTCCAAGTCAGCGATATCACTGTCTGTTTTCCCGTCAGACTTGCCTTCTGCTGCATCGTCATCTGCCACCTCTATGACATCACCTATCTTTATACTGTCCATCTTGGCATCTACAACACATTCATCTTCCTTTTCCGGCATGCGTCCGTCCACAAGACTCAGTTTATTGATGTTTTCCGGAACTGACATAGTCTTCAACACCCTGTCATTTTCGCCCTGGTTCTTGTATAGGACGTCCAGGCTGTAACCGCCCTCTGCGTACAGCACATCCTTCTCCCCGGCAAATGAATCCACGTCATCATCCGTATATCCAAGAGTCGACAGGAGATGCAGATCATAGAAATTTCCCTCGTCAAGGAATTTTGATATGGTATTCATCATATCCGGCTTCGTCATCTTGAGACCCGAGAAGAATCCCACGCCCAGGGCTATGATCGCCATGATGGCTGCAAATCTTCCAAATGTATTTTT
>OMAO01000425.1_pt1 | contig 23567 bp, 19 predicted proteins | sample 1644641 | NCBI WGS metagenome assembly OMAO01 (sample SAMEA103958120, study PRJEB25191) | human gut metagenome | biome: human-associated habitat [ENVO:00009003]; feature: intestine environment [ENVO:2100002]; material: feces | place: Germany | collected 2013/2015
AAAATGCTTGATAGTGCCGGTGACACCGTATTTTCCCATGCCGGTCAGCTGTGCTGCTGCCATGATACCGGTGAGATACGGATCTTCCGAAAAATACTCAAAGTTACGACCGTTCAATGGATTCCTGTGGATATTGATGCCGGGTCCTAAGAGAGTGTCGATCTTGTTCTTCCGAAGCTCCATGCCCTCCATTTCATACAGCTCCTCCACCAGTTCCGGATCAAAAGTGCATGCAAGCAATGTGCCGTTAGGCAGGGCATATGCCATGGTGCCGCAGTCCATACGGATACCGGAGGGTCCGTCCGAACAGCAGGCTATGGGAATCCCAAATCTCTTCAGACCTTCTGTCACTCCACCGAAAGCTGCTGCCGTGCCCGGAGTCACTTTCGGGGAACACATGCCCTCTCCGCGGGTCATACAGATCAGATCTTCGTCCGACAGCTGTGTCAGAAACTGTTCTAACGTAATTTTTCCATCCTGCACATCCGACAGCTTCCAGCCATGATCCCCCTCATATTTACTCTGTGTCGGTCTCTCTGTCCGAATGCGCTCCGCCAGGTCTATCGTTCGTAAAGGTACATCTTCCCAGTTTACGATGGCATGATCCTTTTCCTCGAAAAAGAAAGGTTTCAGACGCTTAAACTCCTGTACCGGTGCCATTGCTTCCGTCACCATCCGTACTATCCGAAGCTCTGTCAGGGTCGCCTTGCCAGCCTCTACTGCGCTTCGCACATCGGTTCCTGCATAGAAGATATAGTCTCCCTCTTCCAGTACATAGCAGGATTTATGTCCGGTGACACCACTGTCATCATAGGAAGCATACTCCGTCAGCTCTGTTTTCAGCAGCAGTTCTTCTGTCTCACCCGGCTTCAGTTCTTCTGTCTTCGCAAATGCAGCCAGCTGGCGCAGAGGCTTTCCTAATTTCCCCTGAGGTGCTTCCAGATACAGCTGCACAGTCTCTCTGCCGGATACTCCCCCGACATTGGTTACTTTTGCAACTGCCGTGACTGCCATGCCCTGTACTGAGAATCCCAGGATCTCTGTCTGGAACTTCGTATAAGATAATCCAAATCCGAAAGGATACTTCACCTTATCTTTCGCAAAGGTCTCAAAATAACGATATCCTACATAAATATCCTCGGTATAGAAATTCTCCACCGGATCTCCGAAATTATCCGTGGAAGGATAATCTTCAATATCTTCTGCAATCGTGTCACTTAATTTACCACTAGGATTTACTTTGCCGGTCAGGACATCCACACAGGCCCTGCCGCCCTCCTGGCCTCCCTGCCAGATATAGAGTACTGCCTGCGGCTGATACCGGTCTACCCACTTCATATCTATAATGTTGCCGACATTCAGTACCACGATCGTATGCTCAAAAGCATGACATACATTACGAAGGAGCTCCTCCTCCAAAGCTGTCAGCAGATAGCTTCCCTCCGCCGCACTGTTATCCTTATCTTCCCCGGCAGTACGCCCGATGACCACGATCGCTGCATCCGACTGTCCGGCTGCCTGCGCCGCCAGTTCTTCATCTACGGGCATCTCCTCCTGATTCCAGGGTTCCATGGCCCAGCCTTCTCCCACATCAAAGGGATGCTCCTTCAGCCACTCACGATACTGCTGCTCCAGCGCTTCGTTTACCTGTATGGTTCCATCTTCTTTCAAGCTGTCAATGATATTCGTGACATAGGGCGCATTGACCATGCCGCCGGAGCCGGTGCCGCTCTTGTAATGCTCAAACTGCGTTCTTCCGAATACAGATACTTTCTGTCCCCTGCGTAACGGTAAGGCATCCTCTTCATTCCGCAGCAGCACGCTTCCTTCTGCCGCCACGCGTCTTGCCAGCTCCGCATATTTCTGATAATCCAGTGTATATTTCATTTGTCCAATGACTCCTTCCCACAGACAACCTGTTATTGTTGACATCATTATACCGAAAGAAAGAAGTTTTCTCAATAGAAAAAGACACTGGAGAACGTCTCCAGTGTGCTCAGAAGATAAGCCGGACTACAAATTCCCCGTCTTCCATCCGGAACTGATACTGTCCGTGGAGTTTTTCCACATAATATACGATGCTCCGGACCCCCAGTCCATGTCCGGACCGCTCTGTGACCGGGATTCCATCGGTAAATAGCGGCGGTGTCTGCACCGGATTTTTCACCATAAGTAAGAGATGCCCTGCCTTCTCCGACAGAGACAGTTCAATCCTCCGTCTGTTCTCCGGCAGTTCTTGTACCGCATGCATGGCGTTTTCCAGCACATTGGACAGGATCGCGCAGAACATCATTTCCGAACAGGGAAGCTTTTCTCCGATCGTGACCTGTGTATCCCAGGGAATCTTCTGCTCCTCAAATCGGGTATTATATGTAGATAGTACTGAATTCACCATTTCATTCTTACAATATGCCTTGATGACGGTATCATCATAGGTCTGGCTGACCTCATTGAGATATTCCAGAGCCTTTTCGCAATCTCCCTGCTGGAGCAGTGTTCGCAGAACGGCCATGTGATGTCTGGTATCATGCCGCAGGATCGACATCTTTTTCTCGCTTTTCCTTGTATTGTCCATCTCCGCCTGAAAAGAATTCATCTGCATACGGATCAGCTCATTATACTGCTCTGCCTTGCTTTTCATTTCATATTCCCTGAAATATATCAACAAAAAGAACAGATACGACAGACAGATAGCAAATCCGAGGAACTCCGGTACCGCTCTGTTACCGGTATATAGCAGATTGGAAAACTTCGTCGTGGCATAGTCAAAAATATAATACACCAGGGGCAGACTTCCGATGATCAGCAGCTCCCGGTCCGTCTTCGCAAACAACATTGTCGTCGTCTGACACACATAATGGCACAGCACCCAGAATACTACCAGCGTCACCACGATACGGCAGGCATAATAGCACCACTCCTTTCCCGTTATCGACAGTACGAACAGCCCTATCCAGTTACTGCACTGGCAGCACAGATACGCTGTGAATATGGAGCTTAAGGACGGCAATAGTCTGAATTTATAATAGAACACCAGCATCAGCAATAGCGGCACGTGAACGATCAGCGGGTATATCTGATCCACCATCTCCGGACCCAGCAGAGATACGCAGACCATATATAAGCCCCCGGAAATCACTGCCAATAGCAACAGCTTCCATACATTCTTTTTGTCCTTCTTCACACCCAGGAAAAAAGCCGACAGGAAGATGCCGAACAGCATAGTCGTAATATTATGTGTATATGTCAGAATTTCCAGTATCATGGGAGCTCCTCACTTTTATTTCGTAAGTTCATAGATGCTTTTTACAGCTTTACTTTTACAAAATCATGTTCCATGGCGGGAAGCACCTTTTCGATCAGATCCGCCGTCCGCATGCGGAGGCTGGAGGTATTGATGCAGGGATGGCACCCGAAATATTCACTATCCAGCACCTCCTCATCGATCAACAGCTTCACCTGATGTTCCTTATCGTTCATCAGACCGAGCACACTGACAGAGCCGGGGGTGATATCCAGGTATTTCTCCATGTATTCCGGCTTGGCAAAAGAAAGCCTTGCCGAGCCGATCTGCGCCGACAGATCCTTGGTATGGAACACCTTGGTATCAGGGATCATCAGCAGATAAAATGCGGTCTCCTGACGGTTGCACAGAAACAGATTTTTACAAACCATGGATTCCAGGATCTCATCCACTTCCTTGCAGTCCTCCATAGTCATCGCCGGCGCATGATCCACGCGGTCATATTCCACGCCTAAGCCATCCAGCAGATCATAGGTACGTATCTCTTTGTCCAGTCTGCCGGTGGTATCGGCAGGTCTTCCTTTTTGTAATACTAATGTCATTGTCTTTTCCCCTTTGTTGTCTAATAACCGATGGTGTCGTTTACGAGGATCACATGGATCCGGTCCGTATGTCTGGAATATCTCGTGATCAGGAACTGACAGCAGATGGTATCCGGAGACTTGCAGTCGAAGCATTTTCCGGTTTCTTTGCATGGAGTCTTGATGTCGAATCTCTGGGCATTGATAGGTGCAGCCACATTTCGCGCACGCTTCATAGCGCTGTCTAAGTCTGCGCAGACCTTGTTCATGCCGACGATGAAGATTACTTTCCTCGGTCCCTGAGCTATGCAGGAGACACGGTTGGAATTGCCGTCGATATTGACCATGACACCGTCGCTGGTGATGGCATTGGCACTGGAGAGGAAGATATCTGCATCGTATGCTGCCATCAGTCCTGCTCTGGCATCCATCTTAGAGCGGTCGATATAGTGGTAATTGCCTGCTTCCAGAGCAGAGATCAGTCCGATCTCTCCGGCGCTCATGCATCCGCCCATAGCGATGGTGCTTCCCTCCGGGATCAGCTCCAGTGCCTGCTTTAGTGCAGCTTCTTTATCCTCTGCGTAATAACCTGACATGTTACGGGACTGTAATCCCTTGATCACTGTTTTGGCCAGCTGTTCATTTCTTTTTCTGATCATTTCATTCATCTCTTAACCTTCCTGCCTTTCCGTAATCTGCAAACTTTATTCCTGTGGGACGATTTCTTTTTGATCCTATGATGTCGGGGTCAAAAGCCCCCGACTTTGATACCTACGGATTGCTTCGTGATATTCGCATATCGTGGGATTATCATCCTATTTTATCAAAAAAAATTTTCTATGTATAGCAACCAATAGAAATATTTGACAATACTTTTCGCATATGCTAGGATATTTCCAATATTAGGGAGTAGTTCACATCGGGTAACCGGTGTTGTGTTGGTCGTCATCACGTTAGTGAAGCCTCAGGCAGTCGCTAACCGGGCAGTACACTTCTACAGAAATGGAACGAGACTTTTATTGTATGTTTATCGTGCAGTAAAAGTCTTTTTTTTGCGTGATAAACAAAGGATCCGGGTACATTATTTAAAGAAGGAGGATTTGTATATGACACAAAAAAACATCTGGAATATTTCTGTAAAAGAACTCATGGAAAAATATCAGGTGACAGAACAGGGGCTTACCACTGCCCGCGCCAAGGAGCTTCGCCTGGAAAAGGGCGAAAATATCCTACAGGAGAGCAGACGCAAAAGTATTCCGGAAGTATTTATCAGTCAGTTTGCTGATCTGCTGGTAGTAATCCTGATCATTGCAGCTGCGATCTCCATGTTTTCCGGCAATGTGGAGAGTACCGTTGTAATCCTGCTGGTACTGGTGATCAATGCCATCCTGGGCACCCTGCAGCATGTAAAGGCTCAGCGTTCTCTGGATAGTCTCAGGCAGTTATCTTCGCCCTGTGCAAAAGTCATTCGAGACAGTGTGAAACGGGAAATTCCATCGAAGGATATTGTGCCGGGTGACATTGTCATATTGGAAGCGGGAGACATGATCGTGGCTGATGGACGTATCCTGCACAGCTATTCGCTGCAGGTCAACGAAAGCTCTCTGACAGGCGAGTCTGCCAATGTAGAGAAAACAGATGCCGTTATAGAGGATGATGTGGCACTTGCTGACCGGGTAAATATGGTGTATTCCGGAAGTCTGGTCACCTACGGACGCGCTAAGATGCTGGTGACTGCTACCGGCATGGAGACGGAGCTGGGTAAGATTGCAGGACTGATGAATGCAGCCAAAGAGCGCAAGACACCGCTGCAGGAGAGCCTGGACAAGTTCAGCAGCAGACTTGCCATACTGATCATGCTCATATGTGCTGTCGTATTCTGCCTGTGTATCTATCGCCGGATGACGCTGTTGGACTCTATGATGTTTGCAGTGGCACTGGCTGTTGCTGCGATCCCTGAGGCACTGAGCTCCATTGTGACCATAGTGCAAGCCTTTGGTACGCAGAAAATGGCAAAGGAAAATGCAATTATCAAGAATCTGAAAGCGGTGGAAAGTCTGGGCTGTGTCTCTGTCATCTGCTCTGATAAGACCGGAACACTGACACAGAATAAAATGACGGTGCAGCAGATCTATATAGAAGGCCGGTTATACGAGCCGGACCAGCTTGACCTTTTGAATCAGACACATCGCTATCTGCTCTACGACGCTGTCCTCAACAATGATTCCAGTATCGTCGATGACAAGGGCATCGGTGACCCTACAGAATATGCCCTTTTAGAGATGTTTCGAAGGATTGAAGCGGATACATCTTCTATTTTGAAAGAAGCAAATATGCATGAAGATATCCTCAGGCAGAACATGCAACGCCTTGAGGAAGTGCCTTTTGATTCCGACAGAAAGCTGATGAGTACGAAATATATGCTGCATGGTGTACCCACGATCCTTACCAAAGGTGCTGTGGATGTTCTCTTAGACCGCTGTGACTATGTGCGCTGCAGCGACGGTATCCGTCCTATGACGGAAGCTGAAAAAGACAAGATCCGTATGCAGAATCAGCTTTTTTCAGAAAATGGCCTGCGTGTATTGTCTTTTGCTTACAAGGAATCGGAGGAAAATCTCGACATCCATGCGGAGTATGGCTATACCTTCCTGGGCCTGATCTCTATGGTAGATCCTCCCAGAGAGGAATCTGCAGCTGCCGTTGCAGCTTCCAAGAGAGCCGGCATCCGTCCGGTCATGATCACCGGTGATCACAAGGTAACAGCAGTGGCGATCGCCCGCCGGATCGGAATATTCGAAGAAGGAGACCTTGCACTGACAGGTGCGGAGCTGGATGCCATGAGCGACAGCGAACTGGATGAACAGATAGCACAAATCTCCGTCTATGCCAGAGTATCTCCCGAGAACAAAATCCGGATTGTAGAGGCATGGCAGCGCATAGGTAATATTGTCTCCATGACGGGAGACGGTGTGAATGATGCTCCTGCGTTGAAAAAGGCGGACATCGGTGTCGCTATGGGAATTACCGGGACAGAAGTGTCCAAGGATGCCGCTGACATGATTCTGTCAGATGATAATTTTGCAACGATCATCAAGGCAGTGGCAAACGGGCGTAATGTATACAGAAATATCAAAAATGCCATTTTGTTTCTGCTGTCCGGTAATACCGCCGGTATCTTAGCAGTATTATACACATCCCTGATGGGACTTCCTGTGCCTCTTACACCGGTACATCTGCTGTTCATCAACCTGCTGACCGATTCTCTTCCGGCCCTGGCAATCGGCATGGAACCTGCAGATGATGACCTTCTGAAGGAAAAACCCAGGAATCCACGCGAAGGAATCCTCACCAGAGGTTTTATGATTACGATGATAACACAAGGTCTGCTGATCGCAGCAGCCTCCATGACAGCTTATCACATCGGACTGACAGTCAGTTCGGCTATGGCCTCCACTATGGCTTTTGCCACACTGACGCTGGCCAGATTGTTCCATGGTTTTAACTGCCGTGGCAGCGAATCCATCTTCCGGTTAGGACTGACCTCGAACCGATACAGCCTCTATGCTTTCGCTGCGGGAGTTTCTTTACTGGCACTGGTAATCTTCATCCCGGCGCTGCACAGTGTATTCAGCATAGCCGCTCTGCCTACGACAGCACTTGGTCAGATCGTGGGGCTCGCCCTCATGCCGACAGTGATTATACAGATAACGAAAATTATCAGGCATAGATAATTGGTTTAATCAATATCTTCCACAGACTGCAATCTTTCCTTTTTTACCTTCAGATATTCTTCCGCATAATGTGTCTCTTCGTTGGTTGTCAGAATTACCTCCTGCCCCTGCGGCATATCAATATCCGTTGCCGCAAGCAGGAGGGAATCCTCCTTCAGCCAGCTTTCCAGCCCTGTGAAAAACTGCGGGTCGTAGTGATCTGCCCCGTTCAGCTCATTATGATATCTGTCAAAGGAATAGTCCACGGGAGACAGTACATTATAGTCATAATAGCAGATGCCCTGCCCTGTCCAGAAGCTTGTCACTACCAGATAATCGTAGCCGTCTTTTTCTGTGAGGAATATCTGCGTGTTCCCCGTATGAGCAATAGCGAATTCCTGCGACCACAGAGGGATGATTCCATATTGTCCGTCTCCCAGATACTCGTAGACCTCTACCGTTCCCCAGTTTCCTGCTTTGTGCAGTGCTTCCGTAAAGTCTTCGTTTTCCTCCTCCAGATAGACCTTCGTTACGACCTTTTCCTTGTAGCCGTTATGGGTCAGGTCATAATATCCGGTATAGACCTCTGTCATATCCGGTTCTTCTTTGTTATTATTCTCCTCCTCCAAATAACGAGAATATGTTTTCTGTACCGAAAAATCTCCCAGAGAAAAGTTACCATCTTTTTGGATGGATACCGGTGCCGTTATATTAAAGCCGGTCTCATAAACCAGGTCCGCCATCTCGTTCATATTTATGCCAACCCCTACATTTGCAAAGGGCTGTCCTCCACGAAAATCATACCGGATCTGCGCCCCCACACCGATGCTTTTATAAGTGTATCCTTCCAGTTTCTGCAACAGACGGGTCAGATACCTTCGGTGTTCCTTTTTGTACATCTACATAATACAGTCCTTCCACATAAATACCGGTTCCTGTCCCCTGTATGGTAGAAATGTAGTACTCCTTGTCGCCATCCCCATCATAATCTGCGGCTTCTATCGCAGGTGGTGCCGAATACATATTTCGCCAGGGAATCCCCACCCTGTATTCCCGGTCTCCGTCGTGGATCACCAGACAGTCTTCTGCACCGTTGCCCCAGACACTGACTGTCTCATCATAAGAGTATGACAGCACACCATACTCTCCTTCCGGCAGCTCCCGGGCAGCATCCACCGAGACCTGATCTGCTAAGGTTTTCTCCTGATATAGTCCGGTCTGGTAGGTAAGTTTCTCCGGCTCAGATTCCGTTGTCATCTCCGGGATTGTCTGTGAGGTGGCTGTAGCGGTTTCCTGACCGACTTCCTCTGCCTGAGCAGATTCGGTATCAGAGATTTCCAAAGCGTCCCTACTGCTGCCGCAGCCTGTCAGAGAAAATGCCATGATCAATACCAGTAATCCGCTGCTTATTTCTTTGTGAAGCTTTCTTTTGTACATACGCCCTCCCCCTATAGCCGGTAAATGCATTTTCTATCTTTATCATATCTAACGAATCTGGCAAAGTAAAGCCCAAAAAGTGCCGACACCATGCTTTTCGGTATCGGCACCTTTTCTTTTTAAAATGCTGAAAATCACTCTGAAGACATTGTAACACCTAAAGCCAGCTTTAGATCAAGAATTATTGTTTTACATATCTCTGATTTTTACTATTTGGCTTTTCCGGCAATGTCATTTTTATTAGTCCCAACTCTATGGCAGGCTTGATATAATTTTTTCGAAATGTTTCCTTGGATTTCAGATGCAGTGCCTCCATAATCGCATTAGCGGTATAGGGAACATCGTACTCCATTACTTCCAGCATCCGTTTTACATATTCTGACATACTTTCATTTGTCTTATTTACCTGTATGATAACCTCATCTAATACCTGATCTATCATACTCAACATAAATTCTATAAAAACATCTGAATTTCCATTCACATGACATTTTGCTATTGCATCATAATATTCTGCCTGGAATCTTTCAATCTGACTTTCCAACGGAATATATTCAAACACATTTCTCCAACGGTATAGCATTACCGTATGCCATAATCTGGCCATTCTTCCATTTCCATCTGCAAAAGGATGTATAAACACAAATTCATAATGAAAAACAGCTGACACAATAAGCGGATGTATTGTCCCTTCACTGTTTTTAACCCATGAAAATAAGTCCTTCATCAGTTCATTTACCATATTCGGCGGCGGTGCCACAAAAATACACTGATCTCCGGAAAAGACACCCTCTTCCCCTTTTCTGAATATACCGGATTCCCCTACTGTTCTATAGGTCATTATTCCATGGATTTTTTTCAGATCTGACATGCTTTGAGGATTTATTTCCGAGATTTTTTCATATGCAGCATATGCATTTTTCACCTCTTGTATTTCCTTTTGATCTCCCAATACAAGGTGACCATTGATGACATCTCTCACTTCAGCCAGAGACAAGGAATTTGCTTCTATTTTTAAGGAAGAATGAATGGATCGGATCCGGTTGTTTTTCCTTAAATGCGGTCTTGTTTCCAATTCCCTGTGACTGCTTATTTTACCTACTTTTTCGGATATAGAAGAAACAAGCTCCAACATTTTATTTGAGATTGTATATGGCGGTTCATATTTTCCCATTTATGTCACTCCATCTTGCTTATTATCTTGCTTATTATCTTACTCGTTTTGGATATCATTAGCAATCTTTTTATTTTTCGCTTAAACATTTTCTTTCTCCTTTCCGTATTTTTTTATTCTATTACTTTCCTTGTTTCCGCATTTTTTATACATATACTTTAGCAAATTTCCGCGTTTTTTCAACATATCTTGTAGCAATCGAGAAAAACAGCTATTAAATAAAAATCCTTCTTCATGTATAATTTATGATATACTATTTAAAATGATGTCGGGGTCAAAAGCCCCCGACTTTGATGCCTACGGATTGTTCCGTGCTGCGCACTCCCACTTCTACGCTCCGCTTCGGTCCGTGCTAAACATGTGCCACTGGCACATAGCACCCTGGCATCTTTAAAATTATCATTCTGAGAGAAAGGAATTCCGACTATGGGAATCAGATTAGTCTGCAGTGACCTCGATGGTACACTTTTACAATATGGAAAAAAAGAATTAGAGGGGGAAATTTTTGACCAGATCCGTGCGCTGCATGACAAGGGAATCTTGTTCTGCCCGGCGTCTGGAAGACAGTATACCAGCCTGCGGAAGCTGTTCGCTCCCGTGGCGGATTGCTGTATTTTCTTATGTGAAAACGGTGGCGTGATCTATAAGGACGAGCAGTGTATTGCGAAAAATCCCATGCCTAGAGAGCTGGCAGAGGAGATCGCGGAGGATCTGTGGAACCGGAGTGACGGTCAGGGCGAAATCATGCTCTCCGGACAGAATACGGCGTATCTGATGGAACGTGGGCTGGGAATGCTGGACAGAATCAAGTTTATCGGCAACAACTATCAAGTCATTCAGGATCCCTCCGAAATTCCGGAGGATATCGTAAAGGTCTCTGTATATCTCCATGAAGGCGTAGCGGCTTATGCTGACCGCTTTGTCCCCCGCTGGGAGCAGGCGAACTGTGCGGTGGCGGGACCTTACTGGATCGATACCACCCTTGCCAACAAAGGCATCGGTGTCACCTCTATCTGCAGGATCCTTGGTATTGACCTTGCGGATGTCATGGCATTCGGTGACAATTATAACGACGTATCCATGCTGGATATCGTGGGACATCCTTATATTATGGACGGAGCTGCCGGTCCGTTGAGAGAAAAATATCCACAGCACACTCCCCGACCGGAAGAAGTACTGCGGACTTTCCTGAAATAATTTTATTTTCTATACCTGTGCGGATATTTTCCCAGCAATAATCTCTGTTACTTCTTCCAGCGATTTGTCTGTGGCGGAGGCTATCTGCTCTGCCGACAGACCATTCTAATATATTTTGCCCTCTTTTATTTCCTCCCAGTGCGCTTTTGTCATTACATTTGTATGACCAGTTCTTACTTCCTTCAGTAAAGGCACGGGAACTTCTTCGCAGGTATGATGATACACGAACCCGACCTTTTCCTGCACTCTTTTGGATTTTTGATTTCCCTCATAATATCCGCACCATATGGTATTCATCCCAAGTTCTCCGAATCCATGGCGCAAAATTTCCTTTGCGGCCTCCAGCATGTAGCCTTTTCCCCAAAATGGCTGTCCCAGCCAATAGCCCAGTTCACACTCGTCCTCACGGTCTGTCATATCCGTGTGGCCCTTCAATTTCAGTTCAATGGCACCGATTGCCTTCCCATTCTCTTTTTCACAGATGGCATAGCACTCCGGACCATTGAATACATTTCTGATCACATCGAGGCTTTCCTCTACGGACTTGTGGGGTGGCCATCCTGCGATAGGGCCGACTTCCGAATCTTTTGCATACTCATATAAACTCTCTGCGTCTGCCTCTGTCCATTTTCTTAATACTAATCTTTTTGTTTTCATAAATAATCATTCTCCCATATAAGTGCAACCTCAAACTTCTCTTTTTTCTTGGTCATAGACCTTTTTCGAGTATAATATTGCAATAATCGTTGCTGATAATAAATACACCAATAATAAAATTGTACTGGTTATTCCATTGGCAAATGCAGCCGTAATAATGGTCAATACTCCTGCAACAACAATACTGATGGCTCCAAAACGGTTACTTTTTCTCCATGTATTATCATTATACATACTCCAGGCCGTTCGAAACCCAACTACCGTATTTCGCTTTGCCTTTGTCATATAATTTCCTACTACAACAAAAATAATTCCACATAAGATGCAGGAAATCCTTGCAATATCAACTGTTACCTTTGAACCATTCACATTTTCCTGCACACAAGAGGAATAAAGGATACAATAATTCATAATTCCAAACATGATAGCCTGCGATAGTCCTACCACGCATAGTACCCTTGCGGAGGAATTTGCTTCCATACGTTCTTTATCCGTACTTGCTTTCACGGTCTTTTTTTCGAATGTACCAATTAAAAAGTGCCAAAAGAATGTAACACACAAAATAACTATCGGAAAAATAAAAATTCCGATTTTATGCGGTATCATATCCGGTATCACCTGTAACATCATACTTGCAACCACCACTGGTAGCACCGCAACAATCCACATGATTTTTTTCATCCCTTTGCTCCTCCAAACTGGTTAATCCATAGAATTAATTCATCAAAAACTGTCGTATTGATTTCGTAAAATATAAAGTTTTTTTCCTTATATTCGGATACTAAGTCGGCGCTTTTTAACAGTTTTAAGTGGTAAGACAAAGCAGCCGGTGTGACTTGTAATTTTTCGGCAATCTCCCCGGCATTTAATCGGCCATCTTTTAGCATTATCAGAATCTCTCTCCGTTGTTGATCCGCCAATACTTTAAAAATATTCGTTTCTTTCATAATCTTCTTACCCATTTAAAATTATCTTTAAATAGAATATAGCATACTCCCTTTTGCTTGTCCACAAGTATTTAAAATATTTTTGAAATAGTTGTGTCTTACGAAACATCTTTATTCACAACACATCCAGCGCCAATGAACGTATTACTTCCGACAGAGAAAATTGTTCCCCAAACAGTAGATAAAAGTATATATAAATAGTGAACCATACATAATTGCAAAAATGCAACGAATAATATATAATATTCGTTGCAAAGGAGGCTCGGTTATATGTCCAAAAACTATATGCAGGAAATTAAAAATCGAATCCTGTCTTCCGAAGATGGCTCGGTTTTTTCCACTTCTGATTTTGCGGATATTGCTGATACCAACACGGTTCGTTCAGCATTATATCGCCTTGTTAAGGATAATATTCTCCGCAGAATTATAAATGGGATTTATGAAAAACCAAAATACAGTAAATTACTCGATGAATATGTAGCTGCTGATCCAGCTGCCGTTGCACAGGCATTAGCCCGCAGTTATCATTGGACCATCGCTCCATGTGGGAACACTGCCCTTAATTTACTTGGACTTTCCACTCAGGTAACGGCTGTCTGGTCCTATATCAGTGACGGGCCTTATAAAACCTATGAATGGAATTCTACAAAGCTTGAATTCAAACACCGGACCAATAAAGAAATTACCGGTCTGTCCTATATGACAAGTCTGATAATTCAGGCATTGAAAACCTTAGGGAAAAATAATGTAACCCCGGAAGTTATCCAGACTCTTTCAACAAAACTCTCTTTCTCAGAAAAACAGGCTTGTCTGAAAGAAGCAACGGAATCCACCGACTGGGTTTATGATACAATACGACAAATATGCGGAGGTAATACACTATGAGAAAAATTGCAGGTCTGCCAGATGATGACCGGAGAGAACTCTTCCGAAATACCGCTGATAAAATGGGCTTAAATGATGCTATTGTAGAAAAAGACTTCTGGGTATGCTTTACCCTGGATTATTTGTTTCACCGCTGTCCATGGAAGGACTCCATCACCTTTAAAGGTGGAACAAGCCTTTCAAAAGCATTTAATCTGATCAGCCGTTTTTCAGAAGACATTGATCTGATCCTTGATTGGCGCGTACTGGGCTATGGAAAACTGGAACCCTGGGAAAAACGATCCAACACAAAACAGGATGCATTTAATAAAGAAGCTAATAACCGGGCTGAGATTTTTCTTGAGGAACAGTTCTGTCCTACCATAAAAAAGGAACTGTCATTAGAACTGGGGTGTGACGCTAATATTTACATAGATGAGAATGACAAACAGACTGTTATTTTCGCTTATCCAAATCTGTTCACAAATCCTTCTACCCTACAGGTAATCCGCCTGGAAATCGGTGCATTAGCAGCCTGGACACCTGCTAAAATTGCAAGCATTGAACCGTATACAGCTGTATACTACCCAAAAATCTTTGAGCAGAAAAATACTGAAATTCTTACCGTTTCACCAGAGCGTACCTTTTGGGAAAAGGCAACAATTCTTCATCACGAAGCCAACAGACCGGAACATCTGGATATGCCACAACGATATTCCAGACATTACTATGATCTTTATAGAATGGCCCAGACCCCAGTAAAAGATGTTGCTTTCTCTCACATAGATCTTCTGAAAACAGTTGTTGATTTCAAAATGAAATTTTATCCAAGAGCATGGGCTAAATATCCGGAAGCAATTCCCGGCACCTTAAAGCTGATTCCACCGGAATACCGCTTTCCAGCCCTCATCAATGATTATGAAGCTATGAAAGATATGTTATATGGCGATATTCCAAGCTTCAATACTATTATGGAATCAGTTCACCAATTAGAGAACGAGATCAATTCTCTTTACATAATTACTTTTTATTCCTAACAAGCTTCTTGCTATCTGTGAACTGCTGAATATCCACAATATTTATACAGAATCTATTGGGAAAAATTCTGATAATCCGCAATGATGCCCAGCTTTATTTTCATTTTCAAAATACGCAGAACCGATTCATTGAGGCGTTCCTCGGTAATCTCACCGGTTTCGACCGCCTTAATGACTGCGGGTACCTGTACTTCAAAATCGGTGCAGCACAGCATATCGTTTCCTGCCTGTACCGCCCTTACGGCAATCTCCGCATCCCCGGCGAACTGCCGTACTCCTTCCATGACCAGATCATCGGTAATGATCACGCCGTCAAACCCTAATTCATTACGCAAAATAGTATGTACCGGTAGAGAAATAGATGCCGGTACCTGATCATCCATGCAGGAGACAACATTGTGGGCTACCAGCACCATATCCGCCCCTGCGTCGATGCCTGCCTGAAACGGCAGAAAATCAGAATTTACAAACCTCTCTATGGGACGTTCATCATAAGCGATCCCTGTGTGTGTGTCCGAGTTATTGCCATATCCCGGGAAATGCTTTAATACACTTCCCATCTGTTCCTGCGACATGGTCTGCACGACGGTCCTCACATACTCCGTCGTCTGTTCCGCATCCTGCCCGAAACTGCGGGCATAAATAAAATCCTGCGGATCCTGTGATACATCGCATACCGGAGCAAAATTCAGATTAATTCCCAGGCTCTGCAGTAATTGACATTTTTCCTGCGTATCGCTTCGGATCATATCCCATCCGCCTGCGGTATACAATTCCTGCGGTGATGCAAAGGGGGTCTTCCGCAGATTCGTATTTTTGCTGACACGGTTTACCGTGCCACCTTCCTCATCCACACCGATCAGCAAAGGTATGTCCGCAGCATTCTGATAGCTTTGAATGGATGCCGTTACTTCCTCTTTTGTTTTACCGGTAAAATCCCGTGCAAATAAGATATATCCGCCGAGATGATACTGTGTCACCTTGGATGCTGCATCCGTCTCCGGACAACGGGCGATGAACATCTGTCCGACTTTTTCCTCTAAGGTCATTCCTGCCAGGAGTTCTTCTGCCTTCTGCTCTACAAGATCCACCGGTTCCGCCGGTTCACTTTCTTCCGTCTCCGGCAATTCCGTAGGATCTCCACTGTTCTCTGCGCTGTTGCCGCTCACATCAGAATCCGATACACTCTGTTCCGACATAGGCTCCGGCTGAACTTCCGGTATTATTTCCTGTGCAGACTCCTCTGTACTTCTTAAATTCCACAACAAAAAAACCAGAATTCCAACACATATGACAGATAAAACGATCACTGCGATATTCCGTACCTTTTTCATTTCGCATTTCTCCATAACCATATTATTAAGATGCCAGGGTCAAAAGGCCCCGGTCTTCGGCTGATACTTCATACTCGATACATTATATACGGTAATAAACGCCTTGGGGTCCAGTTCATTGATGAATTTCATTAATTTCTGGTACTCACTTTTGTCCACAATGGTGATGATCTCGTTGTGTTTTTCAAAATGATAGGCACCGGTGGCTTCATAGATCGTGGCACCGCTGTGCAGATCTCTTGTAATAAACTGGCGTAGTTCTTCCTCTTTTTTCGTAATAATACAGACGCGCCGCTTGATATTATTATCAAAAATAAAATGATCCAGAATGATTCCGTTGAAATAAGTACCCAGAATACTCAGCACCACCGTTTTCTTATCATATACCAATGCTGCGGACAGCGCCACGCACATACCGGAGAGAGACATAGCCTTACCCAGTTCCATATGGAGATATTTATTCATGATCTTCGCCACAATATCCAGTCCTCCGGAAGATGCATTCCGGTTGAACAGAATGCTGAGTCCCACGCTGACCACCAGAATATAGCACAGTACGTCCAGTTCCTGACTGTCCGTCATGGAACCGAAATTTGGAAACAGCATCTCGAAAAGCCCTAAGAATACCGGCAGCATCACACTGGTATACACCGTCTTTACCCCGAATTCTTTCCCGCAGGTGACAAAACCGATGAGCAGAAGCACTACATTCAGGATCATCGTAATAACCGACAGCGGAAGTGGTATAAAGTTAGACAGCACGATGCCGAGACCGGAAATGCTGCTGACCGACGCGTGACTTGGCACCAGGAAAAAGTAGACTGCTGCCGCGATGATGGCTACCGCCACAGTCAGGATTCCTGTCTCTTTCAGAATTCCTGCATAATTTATTTTTTTCTTCATAATAACATTTTCTCCAGCGATATATTTTAATTTGTTTCTATACTTTTCTCATCTTATTATTCTTAGAGTACTATTACAGCGGCATCAAGTCCCTCTATTTTTCCATCAAAGGGATTCTCTCTAAGTAAATCATATTTTTGCGCATACTCATTAAACATTCTTGCGCTGCTGCTGCAGTTGAAGATCAAAGCGAGTGTCTCTTCTCCATTTTTTCTGGTCAGGACGATCGTCTCTTCCTCGTCCCTTGCAGCTATTTCAATTGGTTCACCCTCTACGATACATGCATGGTTTTTTCGCACCTTCAGCAGCTGCTTATACCATTCAAACATCTCTTTATCCTGGTATTCTTCATCCCAGTACATACCACGTCTGCAATCCGGATCATTTGCTCCGGGCATCGCAAATTCATCTCCGTAATAAATCATGGGCATTCCCGGTAATAACAATTGAAAAGCTGCTGCCAAATGCTGCTTTTTCTTATTATCATTACATAGATGTAAAAATCTTGCTGTATCATGGCTGTCGATCAGATTCCACATTAGAGGATAGCATTTTTTGTTTAAGCGTCCCTTCAAATATCCAAGATTCTGTATAAACTGGCTGACATTGATTTTTTCATCTGCAAGCAGATCTATGAGATTCAGGTAAAATGGATAATTCATGACCGTATCCCATTCATCTCCCTCAAGAAAATCTCCTGCATAATGCCAGATTTCTCCAATGATCAGCAGATCCTTTTTTACTGTCTTAACAGCCTTTCTAAATCGCTTCCAGAAGAAATGACTGATTTCGTCACCTACATCCATTCTCCATCCATCGATATCGCATTCCTTAATCCAATAACATGCAACATCTGTAACGAATTTTTCAACCTCCGGATTTTTCAGATTCAACTTTGGCATTCCATCATAATAACCAAAACATTTGAAGTTAGGAGCTTCTCCTTTTTCACCCTTCAGCGGAAATCTCTCGATAAAATACCAGTCCAGATATCTGGATTTTTCTTCTTTTTCTATGATATCCTTAAATGCAAAAAAATCTCTTCCTGTATGGTTGAATACCGCATCCATCACTACTTTCATTCCACACTCATGCGCTTTTTGCACCAGTTCCTTAAGATCCTCTGTTGTTCCAAAGGAAGGATCGATCTGATAATAATCAGTGGTATCATATTTATGGCAGGAATCCGATTTAAAAATAGGTGTTAAATACATAACATCTATTCCCAGCTTCTGAATATAATCCAAATGATCAATAATTCCTCTGAGATCACCATGCAGATTATCTTTAGACGTGATGGGTGCTTTATACCACAGCTCCTTGTCTATTGGCTGTGACGCTGCAAAGCGAGATGGAAAAATCTGGTACACGACCTTGTTTGCTGCCCACTCCGGCACCTCAAACATTTCTTCCTCACGAAGGTTTTGCGGACAATCGAACATTCTGTCCCTGTTTGTAATGCATTCCCGGCTAAACTCATAGTTGCCGTAATATACCTTTTCTCCCTGCATATCCGTAAATTCAAAATAATAACGGAGGCATATCAAATGCATCTGAAGCTGTGCCTCATAAAAGTCATGAAACTGTGATGTGGCAACCTTCTTCATCGGAATCGTCTTTCGCGTATCCTTCCATTCCAATGGTATGTACTTATCCTCATAATGGAGAATGATCTCTTTTATATCATCTTTTTTAACCTGCACACGTATCACGAATAAATCCTTATCGATTGCATAGCAGAATCTTTTATCCATATCATGAAGAATTGCCGAATATTCCATAATTTTTTCCTTCCTATAGCTCGAAAAAAGCGTTTTTTCCTTCTTGATTATAATTCCTTTTTATTATGCTTCACAAGTCCCAAAACGATAAAAAAGTCGCCATTTCTGCCTGTTCCATTGGGGCAACGGAGGATTTCATTGCGCAATCTCCTTCTGAAATTTATGTCCATAACTGTCGAAATTCATAAAAATATAGATTTTGTCAGTTATATCTTATGATTTCAGGAATATGTCATTGAGTTTCACCTATAAATATGTTACACTGTGTTCAGCCACAGGCAAGGAGGCTTATGATCATGATTAAACGTGAAATGTATATGAAGCGCATCCGACCGTTTATCGGAACGGAGCTGATAAAGGTCATGACCGGTATTCGCCGGTGCGGTAAATCGGTCATGCTGGAGCTTATAAAAGAGGAACTTGTGAAGTCAGGTATCAGCTCTTCTCAGTTCATCTCTATCAACTTTGAGGATTTGAACTTCTCTCATTTGCAGACCGCAAAGTCACTGCATGATGAGATTACTAAGAGAGCCGCAGAGATCAACGGCAAGGTCTATCTTTTTTTTGATGAGATTCAGGAGGTAAAAGACTGGGAGAAGTGTATCAATTCCCTCCGTGTATCCCTTGACTGCGACATCTATATCACCGGTTCAAACGCAAAACTTCTGTCCGGTGAGCTTTCCACCTATCTCGGTGGACGCTTTGTGGAGTTCGTTATTTATCCATTCTCCTTCGCAGAATTTCTGGAACTGTACCGTCCCATCGCACCGGATGAGCCGATGCAGAAATGCTTTCAGAAGTATCTATTATCCGGCGGTATGCCGTACCTTGCCAACATCCGCTACGAGGATGCTCCTTCCAGACTCTACCTTCATGACCTGTTCAACTCTGTCCAGCTCAAGGACATTGTGAAGCGGAACAAGATCCGTGATGTGGACTTGCTGGAACGCATCATCGCTTATGTGATTGCAAATGTGGGCACGACCTTCTCCGCAACTTCTCTGGCGAAGTTCCTCAAAAACGAGAAGCGAACCGTTGCACCGGAGACCATCCTGAACTACATCAAATACTGCTGCGACGCATATTTATTCTATCAGGTCAAGCGTGAGGACCTGCAGGGAAAGCAGATCCTTGCCTCCAATGAGAAGTATTACATTGCCGACCACGGCATCCGGGAGGCTGTTTTCGGCGGCAATATGCGTGACATCAACCTCATTTTGGAGAACATCGTGTATCTGGAACTACTGCGCCGGAACTACAAAGTGACAGTCGGTAGAACCGGAGACAAGGAGATCGACTTTGTATGTGATAAGAGTGGAGAAAAACTGTATGTTCAGGTTGCCTATCTGCTGGCATCCAATGAGACCGTTGCCCGTGAGCATTTTTCTCTAATGTTGCCGCTACCTGCTCCCCGCTGTATAAGATATTCATCTGTCCCGGCAACACGTAACCTTTTCTCGCACGCTGCTCCATGCTCTCTCTGAATTCCAGCTCGATGGCATCCGCCTGTTCTTTCACTCGCGCCGGCTCATCAATGAAAAAAGCCAGGGATCGTCCTGCCATATCTGCCAGCAATTCCGGCATGGTTACGGTATCTTCATAAAAATAACGGATGTAACCCTCCAGATTGATCTTGCTCTGGAACTCCAGCAGTTGTTCCTTCAGCTCGCTTACTTGGGTGGCGATCCTGTGGGCTTCCTCTGGCTGATGGGCATCCCGGAAGACTTTTTCCTGTTTTACTGCTTCTTTTTCCAGCTTCGCGATTCCCTTGCGTATCTGCTCCTCAGACAGTACGAACTCTGTCGCCGGGTAGACCGTGATGCTCTCCAGCTTCTCAATGGAACGCTGGCTTAAGATATCGAAGCTGCGGATGGATTCCACTTCATCCCCCCACAATTCGATGCGGTATGGATTCTCCTCCGTCAGATCAAAAATGTCCACGATGCCGCCGCGGATGGAGAACTGTCCCGGGCTCTCCACCTGGTATGCCTTCTCATATCCCATTGCAACCAGTCTGGATGCCAATTTGCTCTCATCCAGGCTTCCGCCTCGTTCGGTGCGGATAATATCCTGCTCCTGCCACAATACCTGGGGTGTCATCAGTGCCGCGTAAGTGGTGACGATGGTGACAGGCTTGCCCTCCACGACTCTGCGCAGGGTTTTGATCCGCTCCTGCACCAGCTGATTACCATGAATATCTGCCTGGAAAAAGATCAGGTCCTTCGCCGGATAAAGCATGACATTTCTGTCATAAAAGCGGTATTCCTCGTAGATTTCCTTGGCTTTTAAGTCATTATAAGTAACGATGACCTTGTATTTCAGGCCATCGCTGAGTCCGTAGATCATATGAAGTTTCTGTGAGTCCACGCAGCCGGACAGAGCGATGGTTCCCTTTCCCTGTCTGACGATTTTACGGATCTCATCATATTCCGCCAGTTCTTTCAATGGCGCAAGTAGTGCCTGCATTTCTTTTTCCTCTTAAATTTAATGGCCGTTACGCTTTCTTACTGTTAAAATGGTTCATGGCTGCATCCGCGCTCTCGGTGATGATCATACGGATCGCTTCTGCGGCAGTCTTCGTCGCTTCATCCATGACGATGCGTTCTTCCGAAGGGAAATGTCCCAATACATAATCTGCCAGGTCATAATTCTTCGGTTTCTCACCCACACCCATGCGCACGCGGGTAAAAGTATCATGCCCTAACATCTTGATGATATTCTTGAGTCCATTATGCCCGCCGGCGCTGCCTTTTTTGCGGATGCGGAGTTGTCCCACATCCAGACTGATGTCGTCAGAGATCACGATCAGTTCTGTCGTATCGTCCACCTTATAATAGTCTACGATCTCCCGGATGCTCTCTCCGCTCAGGTTCATGAAGGTCTGGGGCTTTGCCAGGATCACCTTCTGCCCTGCCACATAACCCTTGCCGATCAGTGCCTTATGCTTGCTCTCCATGACGGCGATATTTTCTTCCTCTGCTAATCTGTCTATGACATCAAAACCGATATTATGTCTCGTATTCTCATATTCTTTGCCGGGATTCCCCAGCCCTGCGATAATATACATAGCTTTCTCCTTACTTTCTTGCATTTAATGCGCTATCTTATATTTTCGCATTTTTGCAGAAAAAAAGCAACTGCCCCCGGCATCAGATTTTCCGGGGGCAGTATATTGGGTTCTTATTTCTATTTTTTATTATTTTGATGCCTACGGATTGTTCCGTGCTACGCACTCCCACAATCCTTCCCCTCTATTCGCATATCGTGGGAGTATCCTCCCACTTTTATGCTCATATCGGGGCGGGTCCTAAGGTCTTTCACCCACTTATGAGCAAGCTCATGTGGGCTTAGACCTTTTGACCCTGGCATCATTATTTTTCAGGTATAAGCAGTTCCCATCCGGGATAGATCAGCTTTACGCGGTCTGCAGAAATATTATTCAAAATAACAAGTTCTTCTAAAGAGCAGCCATTTTCGTGAGCAATCTTCCAAAGAGAATCTCCCTTCTGCACCTTATAAGTTCTATATGCACCGGAATTCGGCAAAGCAGCAGGCTGCTGCCAAAGTGGTACATTAGGTGTCGCATCTGAGGTAGGTATAATCAACTTCTGGTTCGGATAAATCCGGTCGCTGTTCTTAAGTAATTCCTTATTTGCCTCCATGAGTGCCTGAAGGCTGCAACCGTTCCTACGGGCAATTTTCCAGAGGGAGTCACCTTTTTGTACCGTGTAAGTTATTGCTTCCGGTGTCGGTGCAGGGGTTGCTGTGACCTGAGAAACATGACTGTCCGAAGAGTTATCTGAATCATTATTACTGTTATTATTTGAAGGTGCAGGTGTCGGCGTTGCCGGTACAGGAGTCGGGGTTGCCGGTGCAGGGGTCGGGGTTGCCGGTGCAGGTTCTGTTGACGGTGGCGTAGTTGTTTTTTCTGTTGGAGCCGTCAACTGTATTACGGTATCTGCTGTCGGTGTGCCAGATACTGTGATCCGATTTTCACTGTTCCTGGTTACGGTAATGCCATTCACTGTCGGTACAGGATAGCTATCCGGAAAATAATAGCCCTCATCTGCTGTATACACAACATTCGTCATGGCTCCGGTCAAGCCGCTCTGTGTCGCTAAACCGGAAGTTGTTTCTCGCTTCATGTGATCTGCTGCGGTTACTGTTACATTATAAGTTACAACTTTTTTCTCCGGAGCAATCAGCTGTATTTGGGTATCTGCTGTCGGTGTGCCGGATACTGTGATCTGACTTTCACTGTTCCTGGTTACGGCAATACCATTCTCTGACGATACGGAATAGTTATCAGGAAAATAATAGCCTGGATCCGCCGTATATATAACTGAAACTATGGCTGAACCTTTAACTACATCTTCCTGGAGTTCTGCACCTGAGCTCGTATCTCTTGTCATGTGAGCAGGCGGATCAATATAAAAACATATTGTATTCTCACATGCATTTACGTTGGTCGCCGGATCTACTGTTATCTCCGTCTCTGTTACCGTTATCCTGGCTAATAATTGATCAGGATAACAAGTTCCATTGTATTGCGTCCAAAGATACATATAATAGACTCCCGGTTTACTTTTGGAAATCACTCCTTCTTTCAGTGAAATAGATATTGTATCTGTTGGGGTAAGATTTGAGGTGACAAACTATAAATAGTCAAGTGTTTTTTTGAAAAACATTTGTGACCTA
>OMAO01000429.1_pt1 | contig 23455 bp, 17 predicted proteins | sample 1644641 | NCBI WGS metagenome assembly OMAO01 (sample SAMEA103958120, study PRJEB25191) | human gut metagenome | biome: human-associated habitat [ENVO:00009003]; feature: intestine environment [ENVO:2100002]; material: feces | place: Germany | collected 2013/2015
AGAGACTTCAGGCAACAATCATCTATGTAACACATGACCAGACAGAGGCTATGACCCTTGGTACCAGAATCGTTGTTATGAAGGACGGCGTTATCCAGCAGGTAGATACTCCTCAGAACCTGTATGAGAAGCCTTGCAACCTGTTCGTAGCAGGATTCATGGGATCTCCGCAGATGAACTTCTTAGATGCTACTGTTAAGGTAGAAGGCGACGTCGCTAACTTGGTAATCGCAGGACACAGCATTCCCCTTCCTCCCGCTAAGTCCAAGAAGCTGATCGATGGCGGTTATGATGGAAAGGTTGTTACTTTCGGTATCCGTCCTGAGGATGTATATGATTCCGAGATGTACATCGAGACCTCTCCTCAGAGCGTATTTACCTCTACCATCAAGGTTTACGAGTTACTTGGTGCAGAAGTATATCTGTACTTTGATCTTGACGAGTTCCCTATGACCGCAAGAGTAGATTCTCGTACTACTGCAAGACCTGGCGATACCGTTAAGTTTGCTCTGGATGTTGAGAAGATCCACGTATTCGACAAAGAGACCGAGCAGGTTATTACCAACTAGTCTTAATCTATATTGTATAGAATTACCCCATCTGTTGATAACAGATGGGGTTTTTTGTGCTCTTTTTTCAGGTGTGTAGTTATCTAATCGTAAATATAGACAATAAATCGAAAAGTTGTGATATTGAGACTGTGCAATCTGCATGATACCATAGAATTAGAAACAGAGATTACCACCTACAAAGAAGGGAGCAGAGACTATGAATTATGAAAAAGAAATAGAAGTATTGGGAAAATATGATGTGGTAGTAGCAGGAGCCGGACCGGCAGGTATCTGTGCAGCAGTAGCAGCAGCCAGACAGGGGAAAAAGGTTGCATTGATTGAGAGATATGGTACGATCGGAGGAAACCTTACTATCGGCTGTGTAGGACCGATCCTTGGTAAGGTTGCAAAAGGAACCATGTATGATGAAATCCGTGATCTTCTGGGAGTACAGGATCGTGAGCATGGAGGCAACAAGGTGCAGGATATGGAAGACACCAAGAGTGTTTTACTGGACTTTGTAATGAAAGAAAAAATCGACGTGTATATGCAGACTCCCGTTGTTGATGTATTACATGATGATAATAAAATTAAGGGAATCGTAACTTCCTGGAAAACAGGACTCGGTATTATTCAGGGAGAAGAATATATTGATGCAACCGGAGATGGAGACATTGCATATTTTTCCGGAGTGCCTTATGAGATGGGTCGCCCGGGAGATAAGAGATTACAGCCGGTGACTGTAATGTATATCATTCAGAACGTGGATGAATCCAAAGCAATTACCTGTGTGGGAGAAGAGGATGAAGTAAAAATCGGTGGAGAGCGCTTCCTGGAGTTCACCGCCAGATGTTGCAAAGAAGGTATTTTACCGGAAAATTGTTATTGTGTGAGACTTTATCGAACCACCTATGAAGGAGAGAGACTGGTCAATACAACGCAGGTAAATTACGTGGATCCGCTGGATCGGAAACAAATTCTGGAGGCAGATCAGGAATTAAGACATCAGATGAATATTATTACTGATTTCCTTCGCAAGTATGTTCCCGGATATGAGCATTGTACAATAAAAACCGGAGCTTCTACTCTGGGAATTCGTGAGAGCAGACGTTTTTCCGGAAAATATGTAATGAATATTTCCGATCTGAGAGAAGCGAGAAGGTTTCCGGATGTTGTAGTTCATAAGGCACAGTTCGTGGTAGATATCCATAATCCGGTAGGCGGCGGTCAGGCAAACGGAATTGCAGAGTATGTGGATGCTTATGATATCCCCTGGAGAAGTCTGGTACCTCAGAAAATGGAAAATCTGATTCTGGCAGGAAGATGTATCTCGGGAACGCACGAAGCCATGGCATCTTACAGAGTTATGGCGATTGCCATGGCAATCGGTGAAGCAGCGGGAATCGGTGCAGCACTTGCTATAGACCATAATGTTACTCCTGAAAATCTGGATGTGAAATATATTCAGAAAGCATTGATGGACAAAGGAGCAGTACTCTTTGATGAAAAATAAAAAAAGGAGGGACGGAAATGAAAGCTTCCAGAGCTGATATTTCAAAAAGCTGCAGAAAGAAATGGATGTACATTCGACAGCATCCGGGGATGTATGTCATGCTGTTGCCGGGATTGTTCTTCCTGTTTATTTATAAGCTGTTCCCACTTTACGGTATTCAGATTGCTTTCCGGGATTACAATGTATTCTTGGGCAACAACCCTATTGATGCCATTGCAAAAAGCCCGTGGGTAGGATTGAAGTATTTCGAACAGTTATTTTCCAGTGCGCAATTCCTTAAAGTTCTGGGAAATACACTGACAATCAGTGTCCTGAAAATTATTTTTCTCTTCCCGCTGCCGATTATATGTGCCATTTTACTGAATGAGATTCATCATAAGCTCTATCATAAACTGGTGCAGACGGTGATTTATGTTCCTTACTTTTTATCCTGGGTAATCATTTATGGTGTATTTTACTCTATTGTAAGTTCCTATGGAGTATTGAATTCCATGTTGGGATTAGCTGGAAGCGATAAAATCAATCTCCTGTCGGATCCTGTAAAGTTTATCGGACTTCTGGTATTCACAGAAGGGTGGAAAGAGACAGGATACAATACGATTATTTATCTGGCATCCATCACCGCGATTGACGGAACCTTGTTCGAAGCGGCCAGAATGGACGGAGCCAACAGGTGGAAACAGATATGGCATGTAACATTGCCCGGACTCTTACCGACAATTGTATTGATGCTGATCTTACGTGTGGGAAACATATTGAATGCAGGTTTTGAACAGATACTGGTATTCTATAATCCCTCTGTATACAGTACAGCGGATATTATTGACACCTATGTGTATCGAATGGGATTGGGGCAGATGGATTTTTCCCTGTCGTCAGCAATGAGCCTGTTCAATTCCGTAGTAGCATTTATACTGATTGTCGGAGCAAATGCGGTTAGCCGTAAACTAACAGAACGAAGCATCTGGTAACGGAGGGTATGTATGAAGATAGTACAGAAAAAAGAGCGCCGGGACCGAAGCCAAAAAGCAATTGAAATACTGGCAAATATATTAATGGGATTATTTTGTGTTCTGATTATTCTTCCATGTATGAATCTAATTAGCCAGGCAGTCAGCCCGGGCGGAGATGTCGTCGGAGGAAAGGTGTATTTCTGGCCGACCGGAATACAGTTTGAGGCAATACAATACATTCTCGGCAAAACCAATTTTTTCATGGCAATGAAGAATTCCCTGATTGTGACAGGGTTAGGAACCTTGATCAGTGTAATAGTGACGATTATGACATCTTATCCGCTATCTCGTCCGGAATTCTGTGGTCGAAAGTTTTTCACATTCCTATATGTATTCAGTATGATCTTTTTCGGGGGTATGATCCCCGCATATATGGTTGTGAAGACATTGGGACTGATTGACACATATGCGGCATTGATTTTACCCTTTGCCATTGTACAATTTAATATGTTTATGATGAAGAATTATATGGAAGGACTGCCGAACGAGGTAATTGAGTCGGCAAGTGTGGATGGGGCCGGCGACTTCCGGACACTGGTGGCTATTGTCTGTCCGATGGCAAAGCCTGTTATCGCCACAGTGACACTTCTGTATGCGGTGAATTACTGGAACAATTATTTCCATGCAATGCTATATACGACATCTACAAATATGCAGACATTACAGGTATACTTGAAGAACCTGATTGCCAATATTCAGTCAACACTGGCAGAAATCTCGGGAAGCACCGCAGCCAGTCTCAATCTGACTTCGGATGGACTGACGTCCGCAGCTGTACTGATGTCCGTTATTCCAATTGTTGTACTTTATCCGTTTTTGTCCAGATATCTGGTATCCGGTATTACTTTGGGTTCGGTGAAGGGATAATGGGATCTGAAATTCAGATCCGGATGATATAATTTAAGAAAGAGAGGTATTATTTATGAAGAAACGAATGATGGGGTTATTGCTGAGTACGATGATGATATCATCCCTGCTTACGGGCTGTGGGGGAGGTACTGCAGATAATTCTGCAGGAAACGGTTCATCTCAGGCAGGTGGAAGTCAGACAGCAACTGTTTCCGAATTAAAAGGACCGGGCAACGTAGAATTATCCTTTCTGGGACAGAGCCTGGACTTTGATCCCAATGCCGATGTTATGGTCGGTGCCATTGAAGAGAAAACAGGATATAAGGTAAATTATTCTATGCTGCCTTCGGATAGCCCGGATGAAAAACTGATTGCCGATGTCGCGGGCGGAGTAAAATATGATATACTGAAGGTGACTCAGGATCAGTTTGAAAAATTATATTCCAAGGGAGCACTGATGCCCTTAAAGTCGTTATTGGAAACATACGGACAGGACATTCTGAATGGCCTGGAAGACAAGGAAATGTGGACACCGTTTTCCGATGAATCCGGTGAAATCTACGGAATTCCTTTTGTAAATGAGTATCCGAAGCAGGTAGAGTACATTACCTGTAGAAAGGATCTGATGCGGGAGGCCGGAATTACGGAAGTACCGGAGACACTGGACGAGTTCTATCAGGATCTGGTGACACTTAAGAATTATTACGGAGATAAATATATTATTTTCTCTGCTTCCGGCGGTTGGGATGAAGGCTGTAAAACAATTGCGGCTGCGTTTGGTATCTACAATGACTGGATGGTAGATGATGACGGTAATGTCATTTATATGACCGAGCATAAAAATTATCAGGCATATATGGATTTCATGAAAAAGTTATATTCCGAGGGTCTGTTGGATTCTGAATTTGCGGTAAATACCAGCAATAACGTGCAGGAAAAACTTGCCAGCAGTCAGGCAATTATGGGATCCTGTTCACATCCGGCACAGATTACAGTATCTACCAGTCTGGTAAATAATTACGGAGTAGCCAAAGAGGATATTGGATATATCTGCCCTCTGGAGGGAGAAAACGGCGAATGTAAGTATATGACCAGAGACGGTGTGAACTATGTTACCTGTATTCTGAAGACATGTGAAAATGCAGCAGATGCAATGAATTATATGAACCTGAAGGTACAGAATCAGGAGTATATCTGTATCGGTGAAGAGGGCGTACATTTTAACAAGGATGCCGAAGGCAATTATGTTCCTATTATGCCGAAATTTACCGATGACAAGGGATTTGCATGGTGGTATATCAATGCGACCGATACGAAGACCTATGAAGTACAGTGGCAGGCAAGAGTACATAAGAGTGAATACCAGTGGGATGCTTTTGAAAATACAACCCTGTATCTGGTAGAGAACCGCCCGGAAATCTACGTGGTGAATCCGTTCCTGTATAAGCCGTCTAGCGGTGCTTATGTAGAGAAGAATCCCACTCTGAAGAATGAACTTCAGAATTACATGCTTCAGGTAGCCTGCGGTAATGATAAGGGACTGGATACCTTTATGCAGGACTGGAAGGCAGCAGGCGGCGACTCCGTGAAGGAAGATTTGCAGACCTGGTATGCGGAGTATAATGCAAAATAAATCCGGAATCTGACCGGAGGTGGGCTTTATGAAGGAAAAGACGGAAATGTTGCGCTATAGTGCAATCATAGTGGATGATGAGGCAATTGTCCGGGAAGGACTGGTAAAACATTTCGACTGGAAGAAGTACTCCATAGAAATCAAGGGATGTTTTGCGGACGGAACAGATGCATGGGAGTTTTTGAAAAATCAGGAAATCGATATTTTGATTACCGATGTAAAAATGGTGCGGATGGATGGCATTGAGCTGACCAGACGTGCTGTGGAGAAATATCCCAATATCAATGTGCTGTTCATCAGTGGCTATGGGGACATTGATTATCTGAAGAATGCCATAAAGCTCGGTGCTGTGGATTATATTCTGAAGTCTATTGATCTGGAAGAACTGGCGGAAGCCATGGAACGGACTACGGAGAGAATCCGCAAAAGAAAAAGATATGAGAAGATCATTCGGACTCCGAAGGGGAAAGAATCGGAGTCCGGAGATCAGGAACCGTCGGTTGAGCACAATGCGGCCATTTATAAGGTGAAGGAATTGATCGAGAGAAAATATAATGAACAGCTGTCTGTGGAATGCCTGGCAGATGCGGTGAATCTTTCGACAACCTATTTGTGCAGTCTGTTCAAAGCGCAGACCGGGATGACATTGAATGACTATATTACAAGGATCCGCATGGAAGCAGCAATGCGAATGTTATCAGATACACAGAAACATACTTATGAGATCTGCTATGATGTGGGATATTTGTCACCGGCATATTTTTGCAGACTGTTCAAAACGTACACGGGAAAAACACCGAAGGACTGGCGCAATGAGAACCAGCGATTATAAACGTAAGGGAGTAATAGAATTGAAAATAAGGAAGAACAGAAATGTAAACCCCAGATGTATGATGTACTATTTTGTGGTGGCAGCGTTCCTGCTCTTCCTTTTTGTGTTCTGGTATCTGAGTGATTCTGTGCGGGCGCTTGAGAGAGATATGAATACACAGATGAAGTATACAACGCAGAGTACTGCGGATTATGTATATTATCGTCTCAACCGCGTGGCATTCAGTGCGGATGCACTGAAAACATCCGTCAGTCCCATTATGTACGAAACGAATGATCCGTATGAAGAATACCGGGAAATACGTAATGCGCTGATGACGACCTTGGATGATAAAGTGCTCTCCTATTGCAGAATTTATTTCACACAGGATAAACTGTATGCCGGTCAGTTTACAAATGAATGGATGCTTGGAAAAATAGAAGGACTGGAACAGGATATGCCGGAAAACGGATGGACCTATTCTTTCTGGGGAACGCCGCATGAGGAAAATTATGGGATTACCATAGGGAGCCGGCTGGTCATGAGTTATTATTGCCCGGTCAGATCGCAGACAGATTTCAATCAGGTGGATGGTGTGATCGTCATGGATCTTGACGTGGCAGAAATCGAAAAAATGCTGCGCCGGGGAGGAAGCGATACCCTCTATCTCATTGATGAACACGGTCAGATTCTAGTAAGTACGGACGGTACCGGGATCGGTGAGGAACTTTTGAAGGAGCCGACCGTGTCGGAACTGCAAAATGAAAGCGAAAACGGAAGTCTCTCTGTGGGACATACCCGATATGTTTACAGCAGACTTCAGGATACACACTGGTATCTTGTGGGAAGAATTGAAAACTCGGACATCTACAAATTATATTGTAAAATTTTCGCGGTGGGCGCTTTTGTTGCGGTAATACTGCTCTGCGTTGTGGCAAGTTTGTTGCTGGGAATCAAAAATGCAAATTTAAAATATCATGTATCGGAAATTTCGTTGCAGTCGGCGCAATATCAGATGCAGGCCATGCAGGCACAGATCAAACCTCATTTTATGTATAATATTCTGGATTCCATTAAATGGATGATCCTGGATGAAAAAACGCAGGAGAGTGCCAGAATGTTGAATGAGCTTTCCAGATTTATGCGGCTGAGCTTCGGAAAGGGAACCGGTATCGTAACCATGGCGCAGGAACTGGAATGCCTGAATGCTTATGTCAAACTTATGCAGGACAGATACGACGGCGCATTTACCTACAATGTAGATGTCGAAGAGGATACGTTGGATAACCAGATTCCTAAGTTTACTTTGCAGCCATTGGTAGAAAATGCATTGTTGCACGGATTACTGCATTGTGAAAAAAAGGATAAATGTATCATGGTGAGAAGCTGGATGGATGAAAATGCCTGGTATATTGAAATAGAAGACAATGGTATGGGAATGACGCAGGAAGAAGCGGATCTGATTCTGGAGAACGAAAATGATGTGCAGGCAGATAATTACGGTATCTATAATATTCGAGGCAGATTACGGATATTTTCGGAAAATCGTTGTCACATGAGAGTAATTTCGAGACCCGGAATCGGAACCTGCGTGTGTATTGAAATTACAAAGCGGAAGGAAAAATAAAATGAAATGTTATATTAAAGATTACCCCCGCCCACAGCTGGTCAGAAAGGACTGGAAAAATCTGAACGGGAAGTGGAAATTCTGGTATGGGGACGAGGAGCAGCCGCGGGTCCGGGAGATCACAGTACCGTTTACCTATGAAACGTCGGCAAGCGGAATTAACGACACAGATGTGCATGGTATTGTCTGGTATGAAAGAACGGTGGAACTGAAAAGTGTGGATCCGGACACCCATAGCGTGTTATTGCATTTTGAAGGAAGCGATTATCGGACCAGGGTATGGGTCAACGGGTGGCTTGCGGGAGAACATACGGGAGGATATGAACGGTTCACTTTTGATATTACAGAGTATATAAAAAGTGGAGAAAACAAGATCCGTGTCTGTGTGGAGGACAGTCTGTCCATGACGCAGCCCCGGGGAAAACAGCGCTGGCAAAAAGAGAACTTTGGCTGTTGGTATGTACAGACCACAGGGATCTGGAAAACCGTGTGGCTCGAATCAGTTCCCAAAAATTATCTGAAATATGTAAAGATGACACCGGATGTAAAGAACCGCTCCCTGCACCTGGAATATGAGATGAACCTTGTGGGAGAACAGGACTGTGAGAATCTGGCCATCGAAACAGAAATCTGCATGGAAGACCGTGTGGTGAACAGAAGTATGACAGAAGTTACGGGAGCGAGAACCAAAATGTCACTGTCTCTGGAACGACAGGATGGAACCGAACCCTGGGCAATCTATCTGTGGAGACCGGAGGATCCCAGACTCTATGATGTGACTTTCAGGGTCTGGAGGAACGGACAGCTTCTGGATCAGGTCTATTCTTATTTTGGAATGCGGGAGATAGAGATCCGGGATGGCAATATTCTGTTGAACGGCATTCCCTTATATCAGAAGCTGATTCTGGATCAGGGATATTGGGAGGAAAGCCATCTGACACCGCCTTCGGAAGAGGCCCTGATCGAAGACATCGATAAGATACACGCATTGGGTTATAATGGACTGCGCAAACATGAAAAGGTAGAGGATGAAAGATTTTTATACTGGTGTGACGTAAAGGGAATGTTAGTATGGAGCGAGGCTCCGTCCACCTATCGCTTCGATGATGATGCCATAGAAGCTTTCAGCAGGGAATGGCTCTCCATTGTAAAACAGAATTACAATCACCCCTGTATTATTGTATGGACACCCTTCAATGAATCCTGGGGAATTCCGCAGGTCAGGACAGACAAGAGACAGCAGGATTTTACAGTTGGGATTTATTATATGACCAAGGCGATAGATGCCATGCGGCCGGTGATTTGCAATGATGGATGGGAACACACAGTATCGGATATCCTGACACTGCATGATTATGAGGCGGACGGCAACCGGCTGTACCGCCACTACATGGATTGCAGGGAGAGTATTTTGAACAACCAGGTGCCCCATTCCGGAGAACGGTTTGCCTTTGCCGAAGGCTATCATTACCAGGGGCAGCCGGTTATTATCAGTGAGTTCGGAGGAATTGCCTTTACCGGAGATGATGACGGCTGGGGCTACGGAGATAAGGTGGGCAGTGAGGAAGAGTTCCTGCAACGGTTCCGAAGTGTTACGCAGGCGATCAAGAATCTGCCTTATGTATGTGGTTATTGTTATACCCAGGTCAGCAATGTACAGCAGGAAGTAAACGGCCTTATGGATATCCGGCGCAACTATAAAACAGATCCCGCAAAAATAAAAGAAGTGAATGATGCGGGACGGAATTTGGGGCTTGCACCGGATGGCGAAATCAGCTAAAATAATGGCAGGTAGTTGTACTGTAGAAGGGAGACCGCATGATAACCAGCCAGATTATACAGACAAGCATTGATGAATTAAAAGCAATTACGAAAGTAGACCTCGGAGTCTATGATCTGAACGGATCTGTCGTGGCATCTACCATGGAGAGAGACGACATCACGACGGACCTGATCAGCGGATTCGCAGCATCTCCTGCGGACAGTCAGGTGATTGGAGTGCATCATCTTCTGAAGATCCGTGATGAGGCAGAACTGTTATATGTGCTGGTTGCCCGTGGGATGACAGATGACGTATATATGGTAGGCAAGATTGCAGTCAGCCAGATTCAGAATCTAGTCATTGCCTATAAGGAACGTTTTGATCGGAACAATTTCTTCCAGAATCTGTTGTTGGACAATTTATTGTTGGTAGATATTTACAACAGAGCGAAGAAGCTTCATGTGGAAGTCAGCTGCCCGAGAGCGGTATACCTCATTGAGACCAAGGATGAGAAGGATGGTATTGTATCGGAAGTGCTTAAGAGCATGTTCTCTCCTCAGGCGGGAGATTATGTGACTGCGGTAGACGAATCCAGCCTGATCCTGATCAAGTCGGTAGAGAATACTACAACGCCGCAGGCATTGCACGAACTGGCAGAGACTATCGTAGCAATGATGAATGCGGAAGCGCTGCTGGATGTTAAGGTGGCTTACGGTACTGTGGTACAGGAACTGAAGGATGTCTCCAAGTCCTACAAGGAAGCTAAGATGGCACTGGATGTAGGCAAGATCTTCTATGCAGAGAAGAAAGTAATTGCGTACAGCACGCTGGGCATCGGACGTCTGATCTATCAGCTACCGGTGAATCTGTGCAAGATCTTCATCGAAGAGATCTTCGGTGACAATGTACCTTACGATCTGGACGAAGAGACATTGAATACATTGAACAAGTTCTTTGAGAACAATCTGAATGTGTCGGAGACTTCCAGACAGCTGTTCGTACACCGCAATACACTGGTGTATCGTATTGAGAAGATCCAGAAGAGCACCGGACTGGACCTGCGCAGCTTTGATGATGCATTGACCTTCAAGATCGCATTGATGGTCGTTAATTACATGAAATATCTGGATATCCAGGAATATTAAGGACAACCCCCTGCATAAAGATAGTTAGAATACTATATGCGGGGGGATTTTTATGCCATATCGGAAGCAGATCAGCTATTTGGAATTACAGGAAAACGGGCAGCGGATCAAAACAGCGGGATTTGCAAGGCTGGAAAGCCTGGAAAAAGAGGATGTTTTGACGGTGCTGCTGAATGGACAGGATATCCTGTCCGGTAAGGAGGTAACACTCTATCTGCAGCGGGAAAGCGGAGAACAGCCACTTGGTGAAATGAAATCAGATAGGGGAGAAGTTTCCGGTGAAATACGGATTCCGGGGAAAAAGGAGCGGGAGCCGATATTGGGAGTACGTATTCCACTGGAAGAAAATATTGAGATCATAGGACAGTTTGTGAAAGGGGGTGCCGCGAAAAAAGCTTCCACACCGGAGACGGACAGACAATCCTGGGAACAGACCAAAAAAGCGGCAGAAACCGTAGTGGCAAACGGGGAAACGGACTGTGTACCGGGAGTGCAGAAGCTCAGCGAATTTCGAAATAGCAGAGATATTGAAAAGCCCGACAGTCTTGTTCCATCGCAGGCGGCTCGAATCTCAAAAAGATCCGTAACGGAAAATACTCTGCACATGAAGGATACCAAATGGGAGCAGTTAAGCAGTATTTACCCACACATTCATCCCTTCCGGGATGCCAGGGAATTCCTCTCCGTCGGGCCGGAAGATTTTGTAGTACTGCGGGAGCGCTGCTATCAGATGACCCATAACAGCTTTTTACTGCACGGCTATTATAATTACAGACATTTACTGCTAATGCGGCAGGAAAACTCCGGTGAGGTAAAATATTACATAGGGGTTCCGGGGAATTTTTATGAGAGGGAAAAACAGGTCGCCGGAATGTTCGGCTTTGAAAGCTTTGAAGGTGCCAGGGAACCGGCATGGGACGGGGATTTCGGATATTATTTGATCTCGGTGGAGCTGTGAGAGGATCACAGACCCCGCTCATCAAATTCCGGAATGAAACTTTCACTGGCGGCAGAGCCTTCCTGGCGAAATCCCTGCTCGATGCCGATCCGCTTTGCAAATCGCAGTACACGGTCATATTCTTCTGGTGTCACGGTGCGATTCAATGCTTCGATATCTGCTACCTGCGGCAGAGGTGTATACTGATTCATGATGCTGATATAGATATGCTCCCCGTAGGTCTCGTGGAGATAGCGCAGGATCTTTTTAGAGTCCTTCGTCTGTCCCGGAAGAAGGAGATGACGCACAATCATACCCCGCTGCATCAGACCGGTATCCGGGTCGATGACGGGATCCCCTGCCTGGCGGTACATTTCCGCAATGGCAGCACAAGCGATTTCAAAGTAATCCGGAGCATGAGAATAAGCAGCGGATAATTCCGCAGACAGATATTTCAGGTCTGGGAGATAGATATCCACAAGCCCCTCCAAGTGCCGTAGTGCATCCACCGATTCGTAACTTCCGGTATTATATACAATAGGAAGATGAAGCCCCCGGCATTTTGCCTGTTTTAAAGCAATGGCAATCTGCGGCAGAAAATGGGTGGGAGTTACCAGATTGATATTGCTCGCACCCTGCTCTTGCAACTGTAAAAAAATCTCCACCAGATGCTTGGGGGTGATCACGCGACCTGCTTTTCCCAGGGCAATATTATGATTCTGACAGAACACACAGCGCAGATTGCAGCCGGAGAAAAAGACGGTTCCGGAGCCGGAAGTACCGGAAATACAGGGCTCCTCCCAATAATGCAGGGAGGCTCTCGCTGCCATGAGCTCAGCGGTCTGCCCACAGTACCCAGTCTGCCCGGCGAGACGGTTAACATGGCAGGCACGTGGACAAAGCACACAGTCGGACATGACATCACGGAGCCAAACGTCAGCGTTATTATTCGAAAAAGCAGTAGTTCCTGAAGCCATAACTGTACCTCTTCCTTTTATTCCTATCATATTCTATAAATCCTATAACTACTCAGACCGCTCCATTTGGAATATAAATCATGTCAAATGAAAGCATTCGATGTACATACGGATTTGATTTGCATGGCTCTGAACAATTACAAAAATCAAAACCGCATACGCCGGACCACACAGTAGCTCCACCCAGTTTCCTCACGGCACATGGAAGGTTCTACTTAGTGCTGCTTTGTTCCCAACCTGACACGGTTCGTAGATTTCCATTGCGTAAGACCGAGTTTCATCACCACTGCATGGCAACCCGACATATACGGCTTTTTAAGTTTAGCGTGTTAATCTCTTTTTGTCAAGTCTCTTTGCCTTGATGGAAGCGTGGAACCGTGCTATTATGAAAACAAAAAACATCTGTTGTTGGAGAAAATCAATGAAGAACGATCGAAAAGGTACGACACTGCTGGGATGGATCATAGGAGCACTGCTACTGATATATCTCGGGGTATTCTGCTATCTTAACCTATACAAATATGCGCAGCATGTGGATTCGGATATTGCTGCAGAGGCGTTGTTGGCGAGGGAAATCTGGACAGAGAAGGACATTGCTCCCGATGACTGGATCTCCAGCACGGAGCGCCGCATTATTGGTATGCCCACGGTGGCGTCTGTCTTTTACGGCATGACAGGCAGCATGCAGACTGCTGTGGGAATTACCTGCATCTTGTTGGGAGCAGCGTTTCTGGGCACTTTTTACTATTTTTTAAGAAAACTGTCACTGGGAAGACCGGCGGCGATCACGGCACTGCTTGTATTGTGCGCACTGCCGGCGAACGGATGGCGTAATGAAGGGCAGATGGTGCCGTTTGTAACGTTGTTATTGTTTCTGTTTGCCGAGTATTATGTCTTTCATGGGATTTTCTTATTTTTCAGTATTTTATTTTACATGAAATTACGGGAAGAACGCAAACTCACGAAAAAGGGACTTCTTTCGTGGCTGGTTTTATTTGTAGTGGCTGTATTGTTAAACTGCGGAGGACAGCGTTGTCTTCAGGTAGTGATCCTGCCGTTGGCTGTAACAGAGGTGATAGCATTATTCCTGGAATCCGGACATCTGCGGGAGAAGCTTCCCGGTGGACGTTATCTGGCGACGGGATACATCGGAAGTCTTGTCGTCGCATTTTTGATATCCTGTCTGTATGGCGGCAGAGGGGATTATACAGTATATCTGCTAAATCCAAAAGAGGCGGTGGAGAAGCTGCTCATAACCGTACCGGCGGCAATTTTGGAGAATTTCGGCCTGGCGGGCAATGCGAAGATAGGTAGTTTTGACTCCCTGATCCAGCTGCTTTTGTGGGCGTTTCTCATCCTGTTAGGATACGGCATCTGGTATATTTTCCGTAAAAGGTCCGATGCCTCCGACAGGGAGAAACGGACTGTTGGAATCTTACTGACATCCGTGGGGGTTACGGCATTTATTATCGGCATTACTTCCGCAGAGGCAGCGCACTATTACTTTTTTATGACATGGTTTGTAGCTGCGGTGATTGTGGCGGTCCTGGTGGAACATCTGACCGGAAAACAGTCTGCTTTTGCTGCTTTAATCCTGCTAGCGGTAGCGGCTTTCTCTGTATTGAATCTGAAATACACTTATTACGAAGCGGTAACGACCCGGGATAACCTGCAGGAATACCGGGAAGTGGCGGATTTCCTGACAGAAAATGATATTTCATATGGCTATGCGGAATTCTGGGATGCGGAGAGAATCTGCCTGATCACGGACGGAGAAGTTACCATGGGACATTCTTATTCTATGGGGAACCTGGCAGGTTACTGGTGGCTTACCAGTACAAAATGGTATCCCCCCACACTTCCCACTGACATGCGGACCGCTTATGTGGTGCGGATAGATATGCAGGAAGCCTTTGAACAGCAGTTCCCGGAGGGCGAAGCCCCCACGTTGGAATATCAAAATGAAAAACTGGCGGTATACATAGGCAATCGGAATTATGTGAATTTGTAGAAGATAACCGCTTCGAAAAGGATACAAAGCGATGAAAGGAAAAAGAGAACAAATATATCAGCTGCTATTGGGAATACTTCTGGTCTGTGCGCTTCCGGTCATGGCACTGCTAGGTTACTGGGCATGCCGTTATTCCTATTACGGAACCGTGGATTACAGCATTCGGAATATTCTGGTCAAAGATACTGCCTGGAAGCACATTCTTGTATTTCTGCTGGCGGTGGCAGTGGTCTGGGGACTGGACAGAATGTTTGCGAGAACCAAGCGCGTGCAGCAGGAGAAAATATGCCTGGGAGTACTGATACTTATCGTTGTGGCGGCATTTATACTGGGAATTTTGTATATCTTGAAGAATCCCTATTTTCCGGAAGGAGATCAGATCGGCGTGGCAGCGTTCGCAGCATATGCCAGAGAGGGCAACTATGTCATGCTGGGGCCCGGTGGCTATGTGGGAATGTACCAGCAGCAGAAAGGACTGGGGGCACTGTATGAGATTCTGTTCACCTTTTTCGGTAACTTTAACTATACTTCAGCGAAGATTGCACATGTGATCTGGTGGCTGTTTGCAATTCTGGCAGGTTATGGCTTCTTAAAACTGAACACAGATCGGGCAGTATTCCGTATTCTTTATTGTTCGATGCTGCTTGGCTGCATGCCGTTTCTGCTCTATTTACCTTACATCTATGGAGACATCTTAAGCGTCAGCTTCTGCATGATCCTGTTCTGGGCGGTCAGCGCTTATGAACACTATGAGCAGAAGAGGTATCTGGCACTGGCGGCATTTGCAGCAGCTATGGCGCTGCTTGCCCGGAAAAATACATGGATCGTCCTCATCGCTGTGGCAATTTATGCATTACTTGTGAGTCTGAAGAAAAAGAAGTGGAAATTCCTGCTGACAGGAGTAGTCATATTATTGACTGCTACGCTTTCGGTGAAAGCAGTGGATGTAATGTATGAATACCGTTCCGGATATCCGAATGACATCGGTATCCCCAGTATTCTCTGGATCGCTATGGGAATGCAGGAGACAGACGGCATGGCGGGCGTCTATAATCGTTATCAGCAGTCCGTGTTTGAAGACAATGATTTTCAGCCGGAGCCTTCTGCGCAGATCGGAAAAGAATATATCCGCGAAAGAATACAGGAATTTAAGGAAAATCCGTCGATGACGGTGGAGTTTTACAAAAATAAACTGGAAGACCAATGGCTGGAACCGTTGTTTTCCAGTCTGAAGGCAACACATTCCTTCCCGGAAGGAACGGAACTGCCACCTGTAATTTATAGTCTGTATTATGGAAACTTGCACGAAATGGTATGGAAATACGCCAACTATTATCAGAGTATCGTATATCTGGCAGGTGCGTTTATCGTGATCGCGTCCTTCGGAGCATGGTATCAGAAAAAAGAGCTTCCGGCGGCGTTGTGGCTGCCATTCATCTCCGTAATAGGTGGATTCCTGTTCAGTATCCTGTGGGAAGCACAGTGCAGATATGTATTCCCCTATTATGTGTTTCTGATTCTGTATGCACCTATGGGACTTTACGCGGTGGGCAGAATGATCGGAGGATTGTGGAATCTGCACAAAGGAAATAGGATCAGGAATCAGGCAGACACGGACGAAGAATTACGTGAGATCGCTTAAAGCTTTTCTTGCAGCTTTCTCCTGTTTGTTCCGGATGCGGAGCTCTTCAAAAAAGATCTTCAGCATCTGACTGCAATCTGCCTCCAAAATGCCCCGGGTAACCCTCACCTGATGGTTAAACTGGGGCATTTCCAGTATATTCAGGATCGAACCGGCGCATCCGGCCTTGGGATTCATGCAGCCCATGACAACTTCCGGGATTCTGGCCTGGACGATGGCACCGGCGCACATCTGACACGGTTCTAAAGTTACATAGAGCGTGCACTCTTCCAGCCGCCAGTCGCCGATGACCTTGCTGGCTTTGTTGATCGCTGTGATCTCCGCATGCGCCAGCGTATTTTTATCTGTATTACGACGGTTATAACCCCGGCCGATGATCTTTCCCTCGTGTACAATGACACAACCGATGGGAACTTCTCCCAGAGCGTAGGCCTTTTTTGCCTGTTTCAGGGCTTCTTTCATATATTTTTCTTCCACACTTTTGATCACAGCCATAATATCTGTTACCTTCCTGTATCTGTTGATTAGCTGATAGATATTGAAACGGAAAACCTTTTCCAAAAATTAGCATCATATTTCGTAAATGCTGTACATTGACGAAATCATCATTAAATTATAGTATAGAGAATATATGAGTAAACGTCAAATGGAATAAGACTGCATTCCGTCGCGGTAATAGAGAAAAACGGGCGCAGGGATCTGCGGCCGGAACGGGGGATTTATGGTATCAATCAAAGAAGTTGCAAAACATGCCGGCGTGGCAATTTCAACAGTATCCAAGGTCTTAAACGGCTACCCGAATGTCAGTGAAGAGACGAAGAAAAAGGTACAGGACGCCATCAAGGAGCTGAATTATATTCCGAATTCCATTGCTGCGGCGCTTTCCTCCAAGCAGTTCGGAAGAATCGCGCTGGTGCTGGATCCTAACAGACAGACCCAGGCTATCGACCAGATCTTCATGCAGTATCTGGTGGGAGCACTGGACAAGGCGAAAGAACTGAACGTGGAAGTCGTGACAATCTTCCCGTCCATGATCGTAGGAATGACTGCGGAGGAGATTACGAGATATTTTCTCTCACAGAGTATCTCAGGTCTGGTGATCTACGGCATGTCCAAGGAGGACAAGGTACTGCAGAAACTGATTCGGGAGAAGCAGTTCGCCTGCGTGGTCGTGGATGCACCGATTGTCAATGCCAGGACCACATCTATCAGTATCGACCAGGAGCAGGCACAGTACGATGTGGCGAAAAAGACGGTGCTGGACGACAACTGCAGGCGGGTTCTTTATATCGCCGGCAGAAGAGACGGCTATGTCACGGAACAGAGATTAAAGGGTATGAAACGTCTGGTGAAGGATCTGGATCTGACCATGATGGTGAGACAGGGAGATTTCAGTGAACTGACAGCGAGAAACGTGGCATTGAAATATGCAAAAAATAAGGACGTGGTAGTCTGCGCCTCCGACCTGATGGCAATCGGTGCAATGAACGCCCTGATCGATATGGACATTTTCCGTCCGGTGTGTGGTTTCGATGGCATCACCCTGATGGGATATGTCGGTAAGCAGATGAATACTATCAGACAGGATTTCTACAGTATCTCCAGCAGGGCCGTGGAAGAAGTACATCAGCTCATGAACGGCGGCGAGGGACATCAGGTAGTCATGCCCCACAGTATCGTGAAAATGTACTATAAGGACATTATCTGTTAAGCTATTTTGCACAAAAATCCAAGAAAATCAAAGAAAGGGTTGCGGAAAACGTTTTCCTATGATATTCTGTGTATTGTAAGAGAAAGACATACACAAAATCTTAGCATTGCGAGGGTATGGAGAGCGGAAAAAATAGGAAATACCCAGAGATCAGCTGAGATAAGGGTATAGATACCAAAAAGTAAGTATAATACCCAGACAAAGAAAAAGGATATAAAAAATGAGTGTGGCACGGTACATTCGTTTTGACAAAAATAAAACTATCGTGCAGAATGGAGTTTGAAATGAATTTAGAGCAGACTTTAAACGAAATCACCGGCAAAATGTATGGAAAAAATATCGGTGCCTGCACCGATGCACAGCTGTACACCGGAGTACTGCAGCTGACCAAAGAGAAGATGGCAGAGACTCCCGCAATCACCGGAGACAAGAAAGTATATTACATTTCCATGGAGTTCCTGATCGGTAAGCTGTTATCCAACAACCTGATCAACTTAGGAATCTATGAGGAACTGAGTGAGATCCTTAAGAAAAACGGTAAGAACATCGCTGACATCGAAGAGGCAGAGCCGGAACCTTCTCTTGGTAACGGTGGTCTGGGACGTCTGGCTGCCTGCTTTATGGATTCCATTGCAACCCTGGGTCTTCCCGGCGAAGGCATCGGCTTAAACTATCACTTCGGTCTGTTCAAGCAGGTATTCAAGGATCATCTGCAGAATGCTGAGAAGAACGACTGGATCCAGAAGGATTCCTGGCTGAACAACACCGGCACTAAGTTTGAGGTAGCTTTCGGTGACCGCAAGGTGACTTCCGTATTGTATGATATTGACGTGGTAGGTTATGAGAACGGACTGAACAAGCTGCATTTATTTGATATTGAGACCGTGGATGAGAGCCTGGTAAAGAAAGGCATCACTTTCGATAAGGAATCCATCGAGAAAAACCTGACTCTGTTCCTGTATCCGGATGATTCCGATGAGGCCGGTAATCTGTTACGTATTTACCAGGAGTACTTCATGGTATGCAACGGTGCCCAGCTGATCCTGAAGGAAGTAAAGGAAAAAGGCTATGATCTGCATACTCTGCCTGAACATGTGGCAATCCAGATCAACGATACCCATCCTACCATGGTTATCCCTGAGCTGATCCGTATCCTCACCACTGAGGAAGGCTTCACCATGGACGAAGCCATTGATGTGGTAAGCCGCACCTGCGCGTATACCAACCACACCATCCTGGCAGAAGCTCTGGAAAAGTGGCCTTTGGCTTATATTGAAAAGGTAGTTCCTCAGCTGGTTCCCATCATCAAGGAGCTGAGTGACCGTGTGGCAAAGAAATATAAGGACGAAAAAGTTCAGATCATCGACAAGGACAAGAGAGTGCACATGGCACACATCGACATCCACTATGGTTACAGCGTCAACGGTGTGGCAGCAATCCATACCGAGATTCTGAAAGAGAGTGAACTGAATCATTTTTACAAGATTTACCCTGAAAAGTTCAACAACAAGACCAACGGTATCACCTTCCGCAGATGGCTGCTGTCCTGCAACCATGAGCTGGCTGCGTTCCTGACCCAGACCATCGGCGACGGTTACAAGAAGGATGCCGAAGAATTACAGAAGCTGTTAGAGCATAAGGACGATCAGGCGGTACTGGATGCCATCTATGATATCAAGAAGACCAAGAAGACCGAACTGGTATCCTATATCAAGGAGAAGGAAGGCGTGGAGCTGAATCCCGATTCCATCTTCGATATTCAGGTAAAGCGTCTGCATGAGTATAAGCGTCAGCAGATGAACGCACTGTATATCATTCACAAATATCTGGAGATCAAGGGCGGCAAGAAGCCTTCTACACCGCTGACCTTCATCTTCGGTGCAAAGGCTGCACCTGCGTATGTGATCGCTCAGGATATCATTCATCTCCTGCTGGTAATGTCCGACATTATCAATAACGATCCCGAAGTCAGCTCTTACATGAAGCTTGTTATGGTAGAGAACTACAACGTAAGCTATGCCGAGAAACTGATCCCTGCCTGCGATATCTCCGAGCAGATCTCTCTGGCATCCAAGGAGGCATCCGGAACCGGTAACATGAAGTTCATGTTAAACGGTGCAGTAACACTTGGTACAAGTGACGGTGCAAACGTAGAGATTCATGAGCTGGTAGGCGATGACAATATCTACATCTTCGGTAAGGACAGTGACACTGTTATCAAGCATTACGAGAAGGCAGATTATGTCTCTAAGGACTACTACAAGAAGAGCCCTGTGATCAAAGAGGCTGTAGACTTCATCGTCAGCAAAGAAGTACTCAAAGTGGGCAAAAAGGAGAACCTGGAGCGCCTGTACAACGAGCTGCTGAACAAAGACTGGTTCATGACCCTGCTTGACTTAGAGGACTACATCAAGGTAAAGGATCAGGCATTTGCTGATTACGAGGATCAGCAGAAGTGGAAGAAGATGATGTTAGTGAACATCGCCAAAGCAGGCTTCTTCTCCTCTGATAGAACCATCGCAGAGTACAACAGAGACATTTGGAAATTAAAATAACAGATACAAACCCCCGGTGTGAATGCACCGGGGGTTTATGATAACTTGAAAGTTACGCGGGCAATGAGCCGCGCATAGGCAAAATAAGAACCGTGATTGGGAGCTTGCTTACAAATCACGGTTTTTACTTTTGCCGTGATGCGGCGAACGCCGCGATATGAAATAAGATTGGCAGCGTTTTTGCTGGCAATCTTATGAATAGCGTGGCTCATTGCGGATGTGACGAATCTCAGTAGCCCGCATTGGGGCTAAGAACCGCAGACCCGCGCGTGCTTTAGCACGATTCGCTTACGGACGCAGACCGTAGCGGTACATAAGCGAGGACAATACCCTCGCAATGCGTCCCTTGGGACGCTATGGTACCGACGTCTGCTTACGGCCTGCTTATTCTTACACTCAGTCAAGCTGCTGGTTTATTGAAAATTCCATAAAAATATATTACATTGCTGCATCGATCACGTTGGACATGTTGTACATGCCGGCGGGCTTGCCTGCCAGGAACTTGGCGGCCTGGATGGCGCCCTTGCCGAAGACGGCTTTGGAGTAGGCGGTATGGGAGAAGGTTACGACTTCGTCCGCTCCGGCGAAGATGACATCGTGGTCGCCGACGATGGTGCCGCCTCTGACGGCACTGATACCGATCTCTTTTTTAGGTCTCGGTTCTCTGCGTGTACTGCGGTCGTAGACGTATTCATATTCGCCATTAAATTCTTCGTTGATGGAATCTGCCAGTGCCAGTGCGGTACCGCTGGGAGCATCTAGTTTGAGATTATGGTGTTTCTCTACGATCTCCATGTCGAAGCCCGCATTTGCCAGTACACCGGCGGCCTCTTTTAACAGCTTTAACATCAGGTTGATGCCTAAGGACATGTTGGCGGATTTTAAGATAGCCACGTGTTTTGCCGCTTCGTCCACTTTCGACAGCTGTGCCTCGGACAGACCGGTGGTACACAGTACACAGGGGATCTTTTTCTCCACGCAGTAATTTAACAGCCTGTCTACTGCCACGGCTGCGGAGAAATCAATGATACAATCTGCTGCCACATCGCATTTTGCAATATCCGTAAATACAGGATAGGGATTGTGTCCATCGTCTCTGGCATCGATTCCCGCCACCAGTTCCATATCGGGATCTGCCGCGATCAGTCCGCTGATCACCTGTCCCATTTTACCGTTACATCCATGCATGATTACTTTTACCATTTTTGTTCTCTCCTATCTTAATATCCTTATATACTTAAAAACATCCCGCCTATGATAAAAATTTCACAGGCGGGATTCTTCCACTCTTGCTTTTTAATTTCCAGCCTACAGGACACCATAATCCTTCAGGGCTTTTTCAAGCCTCTTGGCATTTGCCTCATCCATTTCGCACAGAGGCATGCGGAATGCTCCGGCTCCCATTCCCATCATATTCAGTGCTGTCTTCACCGGGATCGGATTCACTTCGCAGAACAGTGCATTACACAGATCCATAGCATCTAACTGCATCTGGCGGCTGCCTGCCACATCTCCGTCGAAGAACTTCTGGCAGATCTCGTGAGTCTGTGTAGGTGCTACATTGGAAAGCACGGAGATAACTCCCATACCGCCCAGAGACAGGATAGGTACGATCTGGTCATCATTACCGGAATAGATATCCACGACGCCCTGACCGATCGCTGCCAGATGTGCGATCTGGCTGATGTTGCCGCTGGCTTCCTTGACACCTACGATGTTCTCTACATCCTTACACAGCTTCACCACAGTCTCCGGCAGGATATTACAGCCGGTACGGCTGGGTACGTTGTACAGGATGGCGGGAACCTTCACGGAATCCGCAACGGTCTTGAAGTGACGATACAATCCCTTCTGGGTTGCTTTATTGTAATAGGGGCTTACCAGCAGGATGCCGTCCACACCGTATTTTTCCGCTTCCTGAGACAGATATACTGCAGTATCGGTGCAATTAGAACCGGTACCGGCCACTACGGGGATTCTCTTCGCTACTTTGTCCACACAATATTTGATGGTATCTAAATGTTCCTCATGGGTCAGTGTAGAACTCTCTCCCGTGGTACCGCATACAATAATGGCATCTGTGCCGTTTGCGATCTGGAATTCGATCAGTTCACCGAATTTCTCATAATTGACAGATCCATCTTCGTTCATGGGTGTGACAATTGCCACGCCTGCTCCTTTAAAAATAGCCATATGTTTCCTCCATTTACAAAACGCCAGCGCACAATGGCGCCGGCGCTGATTATCCAAGCTTATTTGATAGCGCCCCATCTGCTCACGAGATGACAGTCATACGCTTCTTAAACGTATGCCCAAGATAACATATACAGGATACCTTATCTTTCGGCGTGTTCCCCTTTCTTCTTCCCTCAACGGTACCTGTTACCTCCGAAAAAATACTCTTGAAAAACGCAACCTCTATCTTCTTAAATATAATTTTATGATAGCATTAACCCATGTGACTGTCAATCCCAGACCTTGAATTTTACAGTCTCGATCTTGGAGACTTCATCCGCCAGAACGCATATTTCATCGTTCAGGGTGATTCCTGTCAGGATCACATCCGTATCTCCTCTGCATTCCAACAGTGCCTTCAGTGTATCCACTGTAATGATATCCTTTTCCACCAGTCCCAGCACTTCATCTAAGATCAGCAGATCGCATTCTCCGGTGGTCAGAACCTTTTTGGCAAAGCCGATTCCGTTACGGATATTCTGG
>OMAO01000431.1_pt1 | contig 23412 bp, 27 predicted proteins | sample 1644641 | NCBI WGS metagenome assembly OMAO01 (sample SAMEA103958120, study PRJEB25191) | human gut metagenome | biome: human-associated habitat [ENVO:00009003]; feature: intestine environment [ENVO:2100002]; material: feces | place: Germany | collected 2013/2015
TTTGGAAGCTTATTTTCATATACCACCTTTTTTGTATCACAGTTAATTATCTGTCTGTCAGAGCAATACAGGGTATCATTAACTACAAAATATGTATTTTCTCCATTGGCAATACAACTGCTGTCTTCGTGCTTGCATGAGGCATCAGTACAAATAGAATACGCATTATCACCGTCAATACAATAATAATTTAAATTCTTTATATACTTACAATTATCATCATAAAGCACCGGAGCTCTGTTTAACTGGCTATATGAATGAAGCTCGCCTGTACCATTAAAATAATTGGTTACTAAATTTCCCTTGTTATCCTTATTGCCAGAGCAACCACTTATAAAAATACATACACATACAAGTATTCCTAAAATATATTTTTTCATATTGCTTCTCCATTTTATCTTTATATATTGTCTGCGTTTCCACTATAACTTCTATTATTCTACATTGAAATGCACATATCTGGAGCGATAGCTATCTCCTTTATCTGCTATTGTAACAGAATAAACCATATGCTCTCCCTTAGCCATATTTAAGTCTATATCCTTTGTTACTACTATATCTCCCTTTCCCTTATAATTTAAAATAGGCTTTCCGTCAAAGGCAGGCACAAGCTTGTCATCGCAAACAATAAATGTGCTGTAGTTGTCCACATAATCTTGATTTTCACTCATTCTTACAGCTCCAAATTTGTATTTTCCGTCATTAGCCTTATATACAAATTCGTCCTGTGCATTTACTCCATATACAAGAGAATTACAAGCTTTAAGCTCATCAGCCAACTTATCCTGGGTATTTTCTACATTATATTCTGTACACACCTCAAGGCCTTCCTTCTCATTATCCAGCTGTGTGTTTTCAGATAAATCGAGTACAAAATCCTGACAACAAATATTTAATCCCTGACTATTCAAGCTGTACTCTCTATTATGCTCTGCATTCTCACCTAACATATCCTTGTCATTATAAACAATGCAAAAGATTTTATAGCTTGTTATTTCATCTGCAGTCTTAAAGGATATTTCCATATTTAAGTCTTCACCATTTTTAACCTTTTTAGTATACATATAGGTATCACTATCCTCGTAGTTAAACTTATGCAGATTACCATTATGATACAAATACAAATTATATGTATTTTCATTATTGAGCAGCTGCCCCTCAAAGCTGTATTCACCACTAATTTTTACGCGAAGCTTTACCTCTCCGTCAGTTACTGATATTCCCATTTCACTATCTACAATTCCGTATTTTAATTCTCCGTCAACCATTTCCATACATTCTACAGATATTCCTCCTCTGGCATCATCATAAAATTCTGCCTCTACTGCAGCGTCCGGATCTTTGTCTGTAGTTGTATTCTCTGCGGCTGTTACACTTTCAGTTTCGCCTCTCTCATCAACAATTTTACTGCCATTACAGCCAGCTAAAACCAATGATGCAAGAATAATTAAAAGCATTTTACATTTCTTCATAATGTTCCTCCATTGTACCTTTGATGTATACACACTCATATTTAATTACTTATTTTTTATAACAAAGCATTTCTGCCTATCATACAGACTTATATCCATTAGCATTAAAATACTTTAAATTTCTAGCCAGCGTGTCCGGACCGCAGGATACATATTCATCATTTACAAACCGGACATATCTGTGTTTATCTTATTATATCCTATATGTCTATCTATGTCTACTATTTTTTATTATTAAACTAACATGTGCAGTTTTATACTAAGTGCAAGAGGTATGTATTATATATACTTCTTCTAACCCATATCAACAACCGGGGTGGAAACGCCCCGGGTGTGATATAGAAAACTTATAATACAATACATGCATAGGAAAACGTGAGAAAGAAAGAGATAAAAATTATGTTAGTTTTAGGTTATTGTAAGTTGACATCTAAAAAAGGCCTTCCTATGGCGAAGATTCAGTGTGTGCGTGATTATACGCCGGAAGAGGTTGCGCGATAGGATGGTGTTGGTGGCTCATGTGTTGAGTATATATGGATCTACCAGCCGCTTCTTGATAAGCTGACACCTGCTTGTATTTCTAAAGAGATGCTTATATCTGCCGCCTGGCAGAATGGCAGAATGTCAATTACTGATATTAATTTCAAGTAAATTTGGAGGTGCGGATATGAGACTTTTTTGATTAACTTGGAGGTAATTAATGGTTGCTATATTGATACTGGTTGTATGTGTAATCAATACCGCTTTACTTATTCGATTAAATAAGTGCGGTAAGATTGTACATGTACATAAGGAACACACTTACGTTCCACAATTACAGAAAAAGGAAGTAGTGAAGGAAATCCTTAAAGATGAAAAGGATTAAATGATATATTCTCCGGATTATTCTTCCGGAGGATTGTTATTAGGGTTATTAGGACATTTTTTCATATTGCATTTATTGCATTCTATATCACATCCTATATTTGTTTTTTTATTTTCGTCTTTTTTTTCTTTCTTTATAATAATTAACACTATTATTATTGGTGTTGCTACAAGTAATATAAAAAATATTAAGTATCCTATAAGAAATATAGTTTGTGTTGTTCCTGATAATAATAACATTTCTGTATACTCCTTTCGGTTTTTATTAAATTATACATCAAATATTGTGGAGGTTCAAGCATGGATTTTTTAAGAAAGCATAGAAAAATATGTTCTGCTGTAGCTGCTCTTATGGTAGCTGTTCTTGTTGTGTATAGCTTTGGCTCTTTTAGATCTTATGCGGCAGCTCCGGAAATGTCTACATTACCAGCTGACAATATTGATGCTGATTCTATTACTCTTAATTATAATGGTAATACATATGTATTTAATCGCCATATGTCTTTTGATGAGCTTGTATCGGATCTGGAATCTGTTGATGAGCTTGATAGTTCATTGTTGTATAAGGTACAACATGTTAATGGTTCTAATTATTTATATTGGTATGTGTCATCTAATAATAGATATAAGGTTGATTTCAGAAAGGTTATTTACACGACAAATGCTATCGAAAGTCTGAATTCTACCTACCGTAAGCACAACCGTCAGAGAAGCATATTTCCAAGTGATACAGCGCTCCTGAAAGCCCTGTATCCGGCAACTTTCGAAGCCACTAAAAAATGGACTATGAGCATTCGGAACTGGGGACAGGTCTACGGCAAACTCAGCATTATGTATGAGGGACGACTCCCAGAATAACAGAATCTGTATGCATGATGCGAAGGACGTTTTTGACGTCTGCTCTTGACATGCCCGAAATCATGTCGTATATATAGCAAGAGCTGGAAGCTCCAATTTAGCGCTTCCAGTTCAATCATTATCATAGAAGATTATTATTTACAGACTTTTCTTCATAGTCTCACTTCTCCACCAGCTCCAGGCGGTCTCCATAGTGCCTCTGCAGTGACTTTAAGTCCATAATCATCACATAAAATACTCTGCCATTGTGCACTGAATCCACTATCCTGCCATGGTCGAGCACTGAAATATATGTGCCGTCTGCTTTTTGCATATGAAAGAAAATATAATCATTTGAGTGTCCTCCGTTAATCTGCGACCATATGCTTTTTTGACAGCTTTCCTGTTCATCCGGACGTATCAGATTGCAGAAGCTCTTACCTGTATATGCAAGCAGCTCGTCCATATTTTTACAGCCTGCAAGCCGAAGCAGCTCACTGTTTGCAAGCAGAATCTCATCATTTTCTTTATCTGCTCTGTAAACAATGAAAGCTCCAGGCAAATTATCAATAATATCCTTCATTGCAAAACCAAGCTTTGCGCGACTCTTTACTTGCTCACCCTTACGATATGCCATGCAGCCGTTCTTCCCATGCATTTTCACCCCATAAAGTGCCATATCCGCACACCGCATGAGCTGTGAACGGTCATCAGCCAAAACAGGATACTCCGCAAAGCCCAGTGAAATGGTAAATGCATGCGCTTCACCTTTACAATAAAATTTCTTGGTTTCTTCTGTAAACTTCTTAAGAAAAGGCTTAACCTCCGCTACCGAGCAATCCGGCATGAAAATGCTAAACTCATCGCCCCCGTTTCTGCCGAGTATGGCATCCTTTGGAAAATATTGCTTCATGCTCTCTGCAAGCTTCTGCAGTGCACCATCACCTGCCGCATGTCCATACATATCGTTTACCAGCTTGAAATCGTCAATATCAAGCATCGCCATAACACAGTGCTTTTGCGGGTTCTGCCTCATATATTGCTCAACCTGCTCATCAAAGCCGTGCCTGTTGTAGATACCGGTCAGTGCATCAGTCACAGCAAGTCTCTTGAAATTCCTCCTGTTCTCATTGATTGAAATCAACGCTGCTGTAAGCCCTGCCAAAAGCAGGACAATAACTCCACCTCCGATAAACATGTATATCAGGTAGTTATTATTGTGAAACCCACTCTTGGGTAAAATCTCAAGCCTCCACTTGTCTCCATACACGTCGAAGTCATATATCACCGAATCGTTCAACTCTTCCTTTGAACCGTAAACCCACTCATACGTATCATCCCACGGCGAAGCACACTTCTGCAGACTGTACTTATATCCAAAATCGGAAAGAGCCTCTACAGAATCAGAAAAAATTCCCGGAACCTTCAGTATAACAATTGTGAAGCCCCAAAAGCTCTTCTGACCATTTTCATTCTTCAAATAAACCGGATTGCGCACTGCTATACCATATCCGCCCTGCTTCAGCTCAAACGTTCCCTGCATAATTACAGTGTCATTATCCCTCGCATAACGCGAAATCTCTCCCCTGTCACTATCATTTATCAGATCTATCTTGCCGGATACATTCCCCTCCTCCGGATATATTTCAGTCACAACTCCATTCGGTGCTATCTGTATACTCTGAATCGAATCGTCCATCATATTTGCTGCAATATCATAAAACCTATTTATATTTCCATCACCACTTATGACAACCTGCTTTAAGGTATCGGTAACTCCTATTCCCTCCATAAGCTCGCCATATATACGCTCTGTATATGTCATCGCATTGAGCTTTGCATTTGTCCTGTTCTGCTGTTCCTGACTCTCGCCGACTACATATATAACGCCGATTAACGCACACATACCCAATATAAATACCACTGCCGGAACAACGAATCTCTTTTTTAGCTTTTTCATTTGTATCACTTCCTAAAATCAATGTCTATCTGTTCTATATGATTTTAATATTATAGCTTTACGATAAGAAAATGTCTATAAATTTACATAAATTTCCAAAACTTCAAACCCATAAGCAAAACTAAAAGAATCCTCGCTCATTATTGAATGAAGTCTCTACTTTTATGATATCCTGTAAATATACTTAGTTCATATCAATACCTAGTCATCATATATCTTCAACTGTCTTGAATCCATTTTGGCGGAGATATTCCAATGTCGTTTTACGCACTTTTAATGTCTCTATGCTTTGTTTTTTTACATCAGAAGGAACCTTGTATACTATACGTTTTTCTAACATGACTTACTCCTCGTATATTGCTGCATTTACGATTGCCTGCATATCTGTTACTTTTGTTATGTCATCTTTTATCGTCTTAATCAAATACATTGTTTAATATTCCTTCTCTATCTCATCATCTATTCCATACATTTTCTTGAATGCATCAAGGTCTGCCTGGTTCTTAATCAGCATAACCTCTTCTATTTTACCTGTATGAATATCCTTAAAGCCTGCAACCTGTTCACCATTACAAATACTCGCCTTGATTACCGGTTTCTTATTTTTCTTATCATATGTCTTTGTAACTGTCTTTTTCTTAAATAGTCCCACTCTGAGCACCTTCTTTTGACTTTGCCATCAGTATAAGTTTTTCAAAGGACTGTTCAAAGCGTACATCATCATCTTCTGTACGCTTTCTCGGTCCTTTCATATGATTCTTATGAGAGCTGCGTCTTGCCTTTTTATTAAGATGTCGCTCCATAAGCATCTGACCTATATTCTCATTCGTGTACCACTTACTGGATAGGTGAATAGCATATGCACCTTTTCCAAGTGCCATCGCAGCAACACCATAATCCTGCGATACTACTACATCCCCTTTATGACATATGCTGATTAGTTTATAATCTACTGCATCTGCTCCTGCACCTACTACAATCACTTCGCTGTAATCTGAGTACAAAACATGGTTTGTATCACACAGGAGAGTTGTCTTTATATTATATTTTTCTGCTATTTTCTCTATGATGTCCACTACCGGACATGCGTCTGCGTCTACAAATATCTGCATTTTTTATCCAGCCTCTTCAAGATACCTGAACATGTTTATCTGGCCATCGCACTCGTAATGCTCCATTAAAGGATTTTTGTATGCCGGTTTTATCTCCGGTTCATCGTTCTTCATATCCTCTTATCCTCTGTTTTATTCCGCATTCATATTTTAAAACTTCTACGCTGTTTGTATGTATAAATATATGATACTGATTTATTGAATTTACTGCAACATAATCTTGAAGTTTATGTAATGTATTTCGGTAACAAAGATATTCAGCAAAGACCGTTTACGCTATATCATTTTTTGAGTAATTCCAATGCCCTGTCCATTGGTACGCAGTCTGCATATCGTTCAGGCCAGAGAAATTCATTATAGTAATGGTAAGCCTGTTCCCTAGTCATGTACTCATTGTCCTGCGTAGAATTTGCATAGGCAGGAACAATCATGTGTAAGCCATGCTCAAAACCAGCCTCTACCATGGCATTGATACAGAAATCAGTCATAATGCCACAAATCATCACGTCTTTTTCTTCCTTTGCAGTCAGATACTCAAGCAGACCACTCTCTTTTTGAACGCACTGCATACGGACTTGATAAACCGTTTTTCATCAGGCATCGGTTGAAACTCGGAATAAACCTCAAACTCATCATCCCCGATAGAGAATCCGGTATCAGGTCCATCATCATGCTGTACATAAATAACTTCTATGCCTTGTTCTCGATCTGCTCCAATACCTCCTTTCACCTATATACACAACTTCCAGACAAAAATCTGACACTCATTAAAAAATGTTTTTCTATCCCATAATACCATATTGCCACCATTCCCGCACACAGAAATAGGACTACCACTCATTTCTGAATGATAGTCCTGCTTCTGATTCATTAAGAGTGCTATCCCTCTTTTAAAAAATGTGCGAAATGTAATGATTACATATTTTCTATGGATTAACAGAGCGCCTAAAAATAATCCATGTACTTATGAAGTAACAAATCAATAAAATTGCCAAAATTCCCACGGTTGCCACAATCTGTAACATCAATGCAGTGAATCCAATATAGGCTGAAATTTCTGCTGATATGGTTTGGATAAAGTAAGCTATTACAACAGCAGCTACAATGATTGCTGTGATAATTGGAAGCCCAAACCAAACACTTAATTGTTGCAAGATAAGTTTTCCGATATGCTTTTCTTCCACCCCCAATTTTCGGAGCACAGAGAAGCGATATTTATATTGTCCTGCGTCTAAGAGTTGTTGCAAAGAAAGTACGGTAAGACATATAACCATCAGTACGACAGCACCATAAATCATTGCAGTCTGTAAAATAAAGTTATTTGCTATGGAACTATTGATTTGCAGTGTGCTAAAACGCACGCCATAAATAGCCCCGGTTTCTGCCTGCTCGGGATATTTCTCTGTAAAAAGTTTTTCCAGTTTCCTTGCATTTTCATAGGAGATATTTTCCGTTGTTGTAATATATCGGTTTTTTATTACTGGCAACAGCTTTTCACAAATATTGTCTGGAAGTACATACAATACATTTGTATAGGAATTGTACGCTGTTTCTCCAATCGGATCCTCATAATAGGACTGCCCGGAAAGAGTCAATTCTCCTGCGTCAGTCATAATGCTGGTGTGTTCTTTCAAAAAGTTATCCCGTTCTTCCTCGGTGGCGATTGCTTTCCATTGTGTTGTAAATTCATCTTCCTCCAGAGAAATCTGTTCGTAACCCAGCATTTCCCGTATAGTGTTATAATCACTCAAAGAAATTGCTACAATCGGAAAATCATATTTCTGTCTGTTGTGAAAATCGTCTTTCTCTGGCAGATATAGATTGAAAGTGCAATCATAGTCTGTATCTATTTTATGTTCTGTCAGAAAATCAGTAATGATTTCATAACTGTTCTGTGGCAGATTTTCTTCTTCATAAACATCATTGTATCTTGAATATACCTGCACATCATACATAGAGCGCATATCCAAATAACCTGAAGCCCAGCCCGTCAAAATAGGGGCGGCAATAAACATGAAGATTGCAAGGACAAGGGTTATACAAATCAGCGTCATTGTTTTGCTGGTTGTATTTAGTTTTGATATAATTTGCCCGAAAAAGAACAGGTTTTCTCCCTTGTATCTATGTTCCGGCGATTTTACTTTCCATGCTACAATCAAACCACTGGTAAGATAAATGAAGGCACAAATGAAGAAAAGTAAGTCAATCACAACAAAAAGCAGATATTGATTGAGCGTTCCACCACCTAAAGACAGATAATATTTATTTGTTAATGCTGCAACGCTGGCTGCTGTAAAAGCATTCAATACAGAACATATCAGCAAACCAGCAATGAAACATTCTCTTTTTTTCTTTCTAATTATGCAAAATATCGACCACAGCAAAGTAAGCAGCGGAAAAAGAATATTTCCCCAAAACATAAGCTGCACCGGAAACGCAAAGCGGGTGTCATAATAAAACCAGACCTTTTGTATTCCTGTAATCAATCCCCATACGGTAAATACTTCAAAGAGGACTACTACAACAGAAATGAAGCGGCTCTTTTTTAGCTCTGGTTCGTTCTCTTTCTCTGCGGAAAGCATATCAATAATTTTTGTTTTCTGAATGGTACGGGTATTGAAAATTCCTACCACAAAAAAACTTGCCACAAAAAATACCACTGTCAACAAAACGGTATCCGGGAACAATGTCCATGAGATTTCATAAGGCTTTCCATAAGCAGTAAGGAGCATTGCGGTAATGAATTGAGAGCAAAATACACCGCAAAAAATACCAATCAAAATGGAAAACATACCCATAATCAGTGTTTCTGCAAAGAAAATCCTGCCAATGGTTTTTTGTTCCATTCCCATAATGGACTGGACAGCAAACTCTTTTTGCTTCCGTCTTAGCATATAATGATTGACGAACCGTATCAAAAATAACAACAGCAATGTTATCATGCAGATTGCAATTTTCATTCCGTCACTTAACAGCGTAAAATCATACTCGCTGCCTATATCCGGGCTATAATAACTACTGGAAATAGACAAGAACGCATAAAACAAGGTAACACAGATTGTCATTGTGACAATGTAGACCAGATAGTCTTTTACAGACCGTTTTGCATTTCTGAAAACAAGTTTAGCATACATGGCTCTGTCCCCCTCCGATCATGGTAAGGACATTCAGAATTTTATCAAAAAAATCACTTCTGCTGTCGTTGCCCTTGCGCAGTTCCATAAAGATTTCTCCGTCTTTCAAAAAAAGAATACGGTTGGCATAGCTGGCGGTAAAAGCGTCATGAGTTACCATAAGAATTGTCGCCCTAAGCTGTTCATTGATACTTTGAATGGTAGACAGCAGCATTTGTGAGGAATGGCTGTCTAATGCTCCTGTTGGCTCATCTGCCAATAAGAGTTTCGGATTGTTGATAATTGCTCTTGCACAGGCACAACGCTGTTTTTGACCGCCCGATACCTGATAAGGATATTTGTTTAGAATATCGCTGATATTCAGCTTTCCGGCTATATCCAAAATGCGGGGTTCTACGCTCCCGGCAGGGACTTTGTTGATTGCTAATGCCAGTGCAATGTTTTCTGAAATTGTCAATGTATCCAGCAAATTGAAATCTTGAAATACAAAACCTAAATTCTCTCTGCGAAAGCGGGCAAGAGATTTTGGTTTGATTTCTGTTATGTCTGTTCCCTCTAAAAAAATATGCCCTGCACTTACGGTATCAATCGTAGAAATACAGTTGAGCAGTGTTGTCTTTCCAGAACCGGACGCCCCCATAATTCCGAGAAATTCCCCAGCTTCCACAGAAAAGCTAATGTCTTTAATGGCTTTGGTAATATTTCCTTCATTGCCATAATATTTCTGGATATGTTCCAGTTTCAAAATCGTATTCATCTGATAAACCTCCTTAACTGTTCCATACCCATATTGTAAATGGAGTATATCATTTTTTGTATCAAGTTTTCTTACACAGTTCTTACAAAAATGTAAGAAGTGCAGAGCCTGTCAGCCCTGCACTCCGATAATAAAATCATTCATTTGAAAGATAAGTGAAATCGTTGTTCCTCTGTTTTCGGAATAAGCAGTAAGTCCTATTCCCAGTTTATCACATAGACGCTTGCAAAGATATAAGCCAATTCCAGTAGAATTTTTCCCGGTTCGCCCATTCTGACCTGTAAATCCTTTTTCAAAAATGCGGGGTAAATCACTTTTAGGAATACCTATCCCGTTGTCACGGATAGATAGCACAATCCCGTCATTTGTTTCTGTCGCCACAAAGTGCAAAATAGGCTGCTCTGCATGGTATTTGATTGCATTACCGATAATCTGATTTAAGATGAACCGCACCCATTTTTCATCAGTGTAAACTTTTGTTTCTATATCGTCTATCTGAATCGTCATATTGCTTTGACGCAAAAGATACTTATTATCTGCGATTGCACTATGCACAACATCGCATAAATTGACTTCACGAATAGAATAGTCTTTTTCAGCATGTTCACTTCGGGCATAGTAAAGGGCCTGTTCTGTATATTGGTTGATATTCTCTAACTCTGCCAATACCTCTCTGGAAAAGGGAGAACGGTTATTCTCACACAGCAGCTTCATAGCTGTAATTGGTGTTTTTACTTCGTGTATCCATTGTTCAATGTATTCTTTATATTCCCTGCGTTCCCTCTGTACTTCGCCAATCCGTTCCAACATAGATTTTTCAGCCATTTTCATAATCTGGTAAAAAACCTGTTCATCAGCCCTTTCCGGCACTTGCATGATTTCCGGCAATAAATATCGTTCGTCTAATTGCTCCGCCATACCAAGCAACTTATTCAGATACTTTTTTCGTGAGAAATAAAAAGTCAGCAAAGATAAAACAAGGACAATCGACCAGACTGCAAGAATAAACAGGACTGTCTGGATAGGATTATCGCTTGCAATCAGGAACAAAGCAAGGGCAAGCATACCCAGCAGATTGATTAAAATAACGGGGAGTTGATTTTTCAAATATTGTTTTCCACTCATAATGTATATCCTTGCCTGTGTTTTGTTTTAATGAAATCTACAAGTCCGATTGCTGCCAGTTTGTCGCGAATACGGGTAATATTGACACTTAGGGCGTTATCATCAACATAAAGCTGATTGTCCCAAAGAAAATCCACAATATCATTTCTGGAACAGATTTTTCCGGCGTTCTTAAAAAGGTAGTAGAGGATTTTCAATTCATTTTTTGTCAATTCTGCTTTCTGTCCTTTGTACTCTATCATGCTACTCTCCAAATGCAGGGTAGCTTCTCTCCACATATAAATTTCTGTTTGAGGGGAACGGTAGGCTTTCTTTAACAATGCAGCAATTTTAGCAAGAAGAATAGCGGGATTATAAGGCTTTGTGATAAACGCATCTCCACCCAGCATAATGCTGTTCAGTTCGTCCATATCTGTATTGCTGCTTGTTACAAATACAATCGGAATATCTGAAAAGGTGCGAATTTGAGAGCATATTTCAAAACCGTTATTCCCCGGAAGTTTTATATCCAGAATAACCAGATGTGGCGCAGCTTCTTTTAACTGCTCTATTGTTCGGGAAAAATCCGTAACTGCAAATACTTCATATCCATTCCCAGACAAAAGAGTTTTAAGCTGTGTTTGTATCGTAAAATCATCTTCAATGATTAGTATTTTTTCCTTCATAGAGATACCTCCCTGACACTTTATTATACTGTATCAGAGAGGTTTTCTCAATCCATATTGAAGAATAGTAACGGAATAATGGGCGGTTGTCTATCAAATTATTGTGTGTTACTCTACCGTACATGAGCATTTGCACCGGGATTATCGTTGCCGTATCCTTCCATAAGATTGATTGCACCCCAGATTCCTAAATTTCATTATTTGTAATTTGGGCAAAATAAAAGACCGGTCAGATTTTCTCTGATCGGCCTTATCTGCCATGTTCTATATTTAGTTCTAACCGAGGTCAGACAGTGTAATTCTGTCGTATGCCCCGTTCTTGGCATCTTCTGGATGTGGTTCTAATCCGATAATCGTTATATCATTCTTATCCGGACCATATACCAAAAACATCCTTCTAGCTCCGCTTTTCTTATTTTCCAAATAGGATTGCCACACCTTCATTCCATATCTTTTTGATAATGGTTCAATCTCATGTGACTTTAAGCTAGGATAAAACGGATCCATTGCCAATTTCTTAAGTGCAGATCCCCATTTCTTATAGAGTTCTGCATCTTTTTTGTTTATTGTTCCATCACGATAGCTTGTTTGCAATTTATTCCATAACTCAGCCATCTCCGGAATACCCATTCGTATAGTATATGTCATTCGTATCCCCCGTTCATACCTTAGAAATCAGATAAATCAACAGCTGGAGATACCTCTCCCATTTTGAAATTGCTAATTGCTCTATCCATATCTTCTAAAGTACGTGCAGAAATACTCTCTGGAACCGTAAGTTCTCTCGGTTCTAACACAATACACCCGTTATCATATTCCTTAACATTGTAGTACTGGAATAATGCACCTCTAAGTGTAATTCTTTTTTTGCTATCAATATGAACTGTGTAATCTTTTACTGCTGTCATGATTCTCACCTCCATAATATCAGGTGGGATATCCCACCTGATATTATAATATACTACCATTTAGTATTTGTCAATGTGAATCAATTATTCCTGAGCATATGCTTGCGCGGACCTGCCACGCTGTCTCTTAGAAAAGACCGGAAAGTAAAGAAACAAGAGTATTATAATCTTTGTTCTATATGTAATTAAGCCCCATCAGACAGATTTCTCTATCCAATGGGGCTTCTATGTCATATTTTTGTAATTTTACAAATTTCCACCAATAAGGTACATCACGTTTTTTAGTACAGCTTTGCACCTGCCGGGATTCTGTCATTTACCATCAGAAGGTTCAGTCCTTCGTGACCGTCTTCCTCGTGTACTGCTGAAATCAGCATACCTTCAGAATCAATTCCCATCATCTTTCTCGGTGGCAGGTTCACGATAGCGATTGCTGTCTTACCAACAAGCTCTTCCGGCTCGTAATACTCGTGAATACCGCTTAAGATCACACGATCTTTACGCTCTCCGTCATCTAATGTGAACTTCAGAAGCTTCTTTGACTTCGGTACTGCTTCACATGCCAGGATCTTCACTGCACGGAAATCAGATTTTGCAAATGTATCGAAATCAACCATTTCTTCAAAGATCGGCTCGATCTTTACATTGGAGAAATCAACCTTCTCAGCGACCTTTTCTGCAGCTGCAGGAGCTGCTTCTGATGTCTTAGAAGCCTTCTTATCAGCGTCTAATGACTTCATCGTCGGCGATCAAACATATGTTCCATCCTTTGAAGTCCATTGGACTCCTTCTATGTAGTTCAACAATTCATCATAGCTACCTTCTTTAGCACACCGCTTTATTTTTTTAATAATTTTTTGATTATACATTTTCACCACCTTACAATTTTGTATTACTCAACTCATGTATTTCAGACTGTAGTTTCTTAAGAAATGCAAGTATATCTTCAAACTCCGGTATATTCCCATATATCATATTACTCATTGCCTGATAGTCCTCTTTCAACGCATTGAGTACCGCTTCTTTTGGCAGAAGTTCAATACTGCTCAAGGTTGCAGTTTCATAATGTGCTCCTTTTGCATAATAGAATTTCTGCTTAAATGCCACATCTTTTTCTAACAGCTCTTTTCGCTTAAATGCACTTTCCTTCACCCATGAATTACCCATATTATACACATCATATAAATGTCTTGCATATCTGGCAGGTAACGACTTTCCCTCCGGGAAATTTGCAATTTTATGTAATATGGTGAGTTTTTCCCAGAAAGTTCTCTCAACATCAATGGTCAAAACTGAAGTATCTGTTTGTGAAAAAATATCCGGATATTTTTCGGCCGCAAACGGAGTTATGCTTGTCTCATGGGATGGCAACCATTCTGCCAATGGTCCAATTTCCAATCTTACACAAGAACGTAAATACTCTGCCTCAAATATCTGCGGATAATAAAAATTAACCACCATCTCATCTTCTGTATCAACCGAAATCCATTCTCCATCCCCCAGTTTTTCTTTCATTTCTATATTCAACTGGGGTATCAATTCCTCTTTATAAAATTATGCTGCTTCCGAATTAATCTGCTTATTGAACAAATCCTGCTTGGTTTTTGATCTTTCTTCCCAAGGATTCACCTCGTCATTAATTATTTTTCGCCAGTCCAAAATCTAATCTATATCCTCGGAAAACCGCTCAATAACATGGTATGATTTAGAAAGGCTTGTTCCACCTTTAAATACAAAAGCGTTTTTGTACCTGCAATCATGGAATAAATGATCCAACATAAAACATACCCAAAAGTCTTTCTCTATTACATTAGGCTGCATTCCCATAGAAATTGCAGTGGCTTGAAATAATTCAGTTCTGTCTTTTATCTGTAATTTAGCAACTTCTTTCATTATTCAGCACACACCTTTCTGATTACTGTATATATCCATTCGCTTACACCTGTTGCTTCCTCTAACATCTTTTTCTTCTCTTCTTTAGGCAATCTATTTCTCAAACTCAAAATAATACCATCATCAACACGGTCCTTCCCCAATGTCTTTAATGCCTCAACAACCAAAGTGGTTGTCTCAGACATAAATGAAATTTCACGATTTGCTCGATGCCTAAAAGATAGCGTGATATTATCCCAGGAAAACTTTCTATATGGTCCGTCACTGATATAGGACCAGACAACCGGAACCTGCGTTGATAGTCCCAATTTATTTAATGCTACGTCTCCACATGGCGCAATGGTCCAGCGAAAACTTCTGGCAATAGCATACGCTACCTTTTCAGGATTTGCTGGAATATATTCATTCAGCAAATTGCTATATACAGGCTTCTCATACACGCCGTCCATAATTCTTCGTATATTTTTCTCTTCAACCTGCCTTCCAAGATACTTCCTTACCGTTGTTGTTGTAGCCAAATCTGTAAAATCTGATGTCAAAAAAACCGTTCCAGACTCAGCCAACTTTATTCGCTTCTTTATTTCAGTATAGATACTATTTGTCATAAAATACAGCTCCTTTTTTGTCACGATTATTATATAATTTTCGTGACATTTTTTCAACTTGTTTTTTAGATACCATTAACATCCCCAAAATAACAACTTATAAATCAAAATTTCACTGCAAAAAGCACCTTATAGCCACCGAAAAAGCCATAAGGTGCAATTCCATATATTGAGCCAATAAAAAGTGTACTCTATACAAAGATATTTACACACACTTTCCAAGGCAGGTTTTTCATTCACTTTTTCTATCAAAATAATCTCTAAACATAACATCATCTATATTTTTGTTTTTGTATATATCCCCCCATTTATTTGCATAAGACTGGCATTCAAGCGTCTTTTTTATATCATCGTAAGCCATTCTCATGTACTTTGCTACAATTTCCGATTTCACCTTGCCCGTTAGATGTCCAAACGCAGGCAATGTGATTGTAGAAATCTGTTTTTTATCGCTTCTACAAGTGTACTGCGAGTTGCTGTATATATAATTCGTGGATCTAAAATCGGTTGCGGAATCCGCATGGTTGGTGTATGTAGCACTTTTTTGTTATAACCCGGTATATGGTCTTTAATGTCTGGCTCTCGCTCATATTCTCTTGCACCGCTATACGCCTTGCCTCCCGGTCAAAATATCCTTTCGATTCGCCCGCGATTTCTTCCATCTCAATCGGAACCGGAGAAACATCTTCCACCGCATGGATCATATCCTGGTATCCTTCCACATCTGACAGTAGCTCCTTCGCTTCCAATTCCGGGATCGGCTTTTCATCCGTCTGTGACACATCAAATACCGACACCGCACGAAATGCCGGAATCGTAATCTCGACTTCCTCTTTCTGTGGATTGCCGTCACGGTCAAGCATGATTTCTTGCGTGACTGGATCAATCTTGTCACGCTCCTCTTTGATTTTATAGGGTGCGGGTGCAAGAATACGGATTGCTTTCTCCCCTTTATTCACATGACGCTCAAAGTTCTTCTGCCATGCTTTATAGCCTGCCACAAAGTATTTTTCCGCCGCTCAGCAAAACAGCGGGCAGAAATCCTCCCTGCCCGCTGTCCACCCAGCCACTGGTTTTCTCTTCTTTACTTTATTTTATATCTGTGCAAGTCAGTCTTACAGATGGATTTCAGAAATATCCAGCTTTTCTATGCTGATATCACCTTTTCCTGTCTGAAGCCATAATTTCTGTTCTTCTAACGCAGGAAATACAGTGCACGTCATTCCGGTTTCTCCTTTATTTACAAAAAATTCCACTGTACATTTATCGACCAAAACCATGATCTCAAAGGTTTCTTTCAGTCCGTTAAACAAACAGGTCGTTTTTCCTTTCGGGATAAACACCTCATCCCCATTTCTCCTGTCAAGCGATACCGAGCACTTTTCAAAATCTATACTGATAATCGTGGCTTTATCTCCATATGCTTTTGTTCCGATCTTCAATACGTCAGCCCGGTTTTCAGACAGATCAATATGGATTTTCAGACAGTACGCTCCGGATGCCGGTGAGGCGATCTCAGTCCTTTCAGACGTTATCTTCAAATCTCTATATGTATGCTCTGGGTACAAAATCGTCTGAAGCTCTTCTACAGGATATACCCGAAGCTTCCCATCATCTCCCAGGCTGATTTCCCGCGGATAGCTCAGGGAGCCGCGCCAGTTTTCCTGCTCAGTCCTTCCAAAGTCATTAAACCACGGCAACCATTCCCAGCTGTTTTGCCATGCAATTACAAGACGCCTTCCCTTTGGATCGAGCATTGTCTGTGCTGCATAATAGTCCATACCATAGTCAAGTTCTCCAGTTGTTTCAATCGTAAATCTGCAATTTTCAAAATCCATATGTCCTACCGCATAAACCGTCTTTTCCGCATTTACCGCATGCATCAGCGAAAAGAGGAGAACCCACTTATTCCCAAGAGGAAAAAGATCCGGGCATTCACACATGGACGTCCACTCCCCGTTGCATTTCAGGAGAATTCCTTTGTACTGCCAATGCATCAGATCATCTGATACATACAGAAAAATCCTACCGTCCCCTACCTTTAGCCCTCCTGTTGTAGAGCCTACTACCATATAATATTTATCTCCTGCCTGTATCACTTTCGGATCCCGAAAGTTAGAGACCTCCCCTTCATGAGCCGGCGGATGGCGCACGACCGGATTTCCGCTGTATTTTTCAAATTTAATCCCGTCATCTGAATACGCCATACACTGCGACTGTACCAACATGTTTCCATGTCTTGATGTCCCGGTATAAAAAACATACAACCGATCGCCGCGCACGATCGCACTGCCGGAAAAACATCCCCCAACTTCATCCGTATCATATTCCTGATCCGGATACAAAGCAATCGGCAGATCTTCCCAGTGAGTAAGATCTTTGCTGACTGCATGCCCCCAATACATTTTGCTCCATTCACATCCATGCGGATTGTACTGATAAAACAGATGATACATTCCCTTAAAATAGCAAAAGCCATTCGGGTCATTTATCCAGCCATACGGGGCAGTGAAGTGAAAAACCGGGCGTAGTGGCGTCATTTTTCTCGTATTCATTTCGTATATTCTCCTTTCAGTTATCGGGGCAGCCGATCCCAGCTGCCCCTTTTCACGATCCTGTTATTCCCATCGGCGTTACTGCTGCGACTTCGCCTCCAACTCCGCTATTTTTAAGTCAAACTGATTGAGCATTTCCTGTTTATCTATCGAGCCTGAAATATAAGACTGCATGATAGCACCGAACTGCAGATCTGCTGTCAGGTCTGGGAACGCGTACCAATACCATCCAAAATATTCTCCGTTTTTGAAATACTGGTCAGCTTCCTCAAGTATCTGTCCAAGTTCAGAAGCGTCATATTTACAGTTTGACATAGCAGGTATCATCTGATATTCTTTAAAAATATTCACCCCGGTATCAGACAGCGCCCAGTAAGCCACGAGTTCCTTAGACAGCTCGGTATTCTCATTTTCCGCGATTGAAAATCCGTCTGCCGCATCTCCGGCTATAAAATTTTCATCCTCATTATTATTGATAGACATAGGTATAATACCGATATTCAAATCCGGATTTATCTCTTTCAGTGCGCTTTCACACCAGCTCCCTGCCTGGATCATAGCCACCTGTTCAGTTGCAAATAATGTATAAATCGCATCATCATCACATGTCAGGACATCATCTGTACTGTGCTGGATCGTATATTCAAAGAAATCCGCCCATTGATTAAATGCCTCGTCATCAGCACAGGTGGCTTCGCCGGACCTCAACTGCTGAATAAAAGCGGTCGGATCGTCATGATGTCCCAGCGCGACATTAAACGAATGCGCAAGCCGGGCTGTAAGCCCCCCCGGTATACCAAACGGAGTAACACCGATTGCTTCAAGCTTTTCGCATGCATCCTGCAGTTCCTCAAAGGTGTCCGGCAGTTCACTGATCCCCGCCTTTTCAAACATATCCTTATTATAGACGTAACTGATACTTTGAAGGTTTATCGGAAATCCATAATACTCCCCGTCCGCCCCCCATCGCTGTTTTGAGGCCTCCGGAAGATATTGCGCCCACTCTTCATCCGTGATTGGGGACATATACTGCTGAAATGTGTCAAGCCAGCTATAACCGGCATTCATAAAGATATCCGGACCGTCGCCGGACGCAAAGCGGGTCTGGAGCACTGTTCTGTAATCATCACCCGTTACAGCTTCATATTCAATCGTCACGCCCGGGTGCTCTTCCATAAATTCCTGATTCATCTTTTCGATCCCGCTCTGTACCGGATCCGCAAGCCAGCTCATAATTTTAATTGTAACCTCTGTACTGTCTCCGCCAGGATTCGGATTTTTTGCTTCCTGATTTCCCGCACATCCTGCCAGAGAAATACACATTATACCTGTAAGCACAATTGAAACCAGTTTTTTCATGTCTTTTTTCATGTCATTAATACCTCCTGAATCTTATTTGTAGCATCAGGTTCCCGGGCGCCTGACGTGCAGCTGCTTTACGTCAGACACTTATGGTCCTGTGCCTACTCCCGTTACATGGGCACTATCCCTTGACAGCGCCGGATACAATTCCTCCTGTGATCTGTTTTTGTAAAATTACAAACATGATAATTGCCGGTGTAAGAACCATCGTAAGCGACGCCATTGCAAGGTCCCAGGGTCTTTCATACGCAGTAAAAAACGTATACATGACCAAAGGCAGCGTTCGCAGTTCATTATCTGATATCAGCACAAATGGAAGCAGAAAATCATTATATATCCACAGCACATCAAGTACGGCAACCGTCACGCAGATAGGTTTCAGCAGCGGAAGGATAATACAGCGGTACACCTGAAACAGCGAGCCACCGTCTATCAGCGCAGCCTCCTCTATCTCCCTGGGAATACTGCTCAGGAACCCATAAAAGAGAAAGACCGCAAACGGGATCCCATATCCGTAATATGCAAGTAGAACTCCAATCCTCGTATTATACAGCCCTATTGAAGCTATTATCTTTATAAGCGGTATCATGACGGTCTGAAAAGGAACAAGGATCGATGAAACAAGCAAAAGATAAACGAATTTATTCACCCTGGTCCTGTGTCTGGCAAGTCTGTATGCAGCCATTGAACATATGACCAGCAGCCCCGCAACACCAAACACAACAAAAAACAGAGAGTTCTTTAATGCCTGTCCGAAATCGATCTTCTCCATCACACGCCCGAAATTATTCCAGCTAATCTCAACAGGGAGCCCCAGCGGGGACAGATATATCTCTCTTACCGTTTTAACAGAATTGACAAAAACCAGGTACAGAGGAGATACAAACACTATGCCAACAGCTAAAGCTGCGATACTCAGAATCCAGGTTTTTATTATATGTTTTTTATGTTTCCTTCTCACATCTGCACCTCCCTGCTCTGTGTAAATTTAAGCTGGACAAATGTAAGAGCTGCAACAACGAGGAAAAATATCGTCGATTTCGCACAGCCAAGACCATGGTTTGATCTTGCAAACGCCTCATTATAAATATCCATCGCTACTGAAACCGTAGAATTTGCAGGTCCCCCGTTTGTCAGCGCAAAATTGACATCAAAAACTTTAAATGCTGTATTTGCCGCATAAAATAATCCAATCGTAACTGCCGGCATGATCAGTGGGAATTTCACTTTTCTGAATATCTGAAATCCCCCTGCCCCGTCAAGCTGCGCTGATTCGACCAGTTCAGACGGTATATTCAGCAAAGCGGCGATATAAATAAACATTACATACCCTGCCATCTGCCAGACGCTCACCATGACCAGTGCATAAAACGCCATTTTCGGCGTAGCCAGCCAGGACGTCTCCAGCAGATCACTGTTCATTGCCGTCCCTATCTGAGGAAAGACCTTATTAAATATGAATTGCCAGATAAACCCCAGCACAAGTCCGCTTACCATATACGGAAGGATTATCATCGTTCTGGAAAGATTTCTGAATTTTACAAATTTATTTGTCAGAAGCACTGCAAATACAAGCCCAAGAATGTTCACAGCAGCCACATACATAAATGCATATTTCGCAGTAAACCACAAGTTCCGGCCAAACGAGTCCGTCCCGCTGAATATCAGCTTATAATTCGAAAGGCCCGTCCATTCCGGCGCCGTCTGCCCATTCCATGACGTAAATGAAAGAATTACGCTCATCAAGAAGGGCAGAAGCACAAAAATAAGAAATATTATAAGAGCAGGTCCGACAAACACACAGTCATACATTATTTCCCTTTGTTTGCGCTTTCGTCCCTTCACCCCCATCATCTGATCGCAGCCCCTTTCCACACATACGTCTTTGTCTTCGTAAATTCATCCAGCGTAGCATACAGTCCCTCTGTACCGAGCCCACTTTTTCTGTGTCCGCCAAACGGCATATCATGTGTGCGATACAGACCTGTTCCATTGATCGTACAGTTTCCTGCATCTAACTGCCGCGCAACCCGAATCGCCCGCTGTATCTCTCCTGAAATAACACCGCTTGAAAGCCCATACGTGCAGTTGTCGGCAATGGCAACCGCCTGTTCCTCTGTTTTAAATTTGATCAAAGGAAATACCGGTCCGAACACTTCAAGATTCTGAGCGATATCCATAGCCGGGGTAACCCCTGTAAGCACTGTCGGTTCGAAAAAGTTTCCGTCAAATCTTCTGCCTCCGCACAGGCAGTACGCCCCGGCTTTTACTGTTCGATCCACGATCTCCTCAACTCTTTGCGCCGCCCTTTCATCGATCAGCGGTCCGATCCTGCTGCCCTGATCCAGAGGATCCCCAATCTTCATCCCTTTCAGGCGTTCCGCAAGACGTCCGGCAAATTCATCATAAATATTTTCCTGTACGATAAACCTTTTCGAAGAACAGCACGCCTGTCCGGCATGGACAATCCTTCCATTTATTGCCTCCGTTACTGCCGTATCCAGATCCACATCGTCAAAAATGATCAAAGGGTCATTCCCCCCGAGCTCAAGAAAACACCGCGACAGATTCTTTGCCGCCGAAACATATATGGAAATCCCAGCCTCTGTACTTCCCGTCATGCTCACTGCGTCTATTTTATCTGATGATGCAAGCGCGCTGCCGACTACAGAACCGTGTCCTGTAATTACCTGGAGCGCTTTTGGCTCTACCCCACACTCTATTATCAATTCCGAGAGATAGATTGATGAAAGCGGTGTCTCGACAGATGGTTTTATTATAATGGCATTCCCTGCCGCCAAAGCAGGGGCAACTTTCTGGGCATAGAGTTCAACAGGAAAATTGAACGGCAAAATACATGCCACAACCCCCAGCGGTTCCCGGGTAACGAGGATCATATCTTCATTTGACGGCAGCACAGAATCATAATCATATCTCAGTCTGTTTGCGTACTCTTTAAACAATCCGATCGCATGATCAACTTCCTCCTCGGCCTGCGTATAGATTTTCCCTGCCTCTTTTGAAAGGAGAAGCGCAATATCCTTTTTTTTCTCCGCAATCTTAGAAGAAACTTTCTCCAGGATCCTGACCCGTTCCAGCACAGGCACTCTTCCCCACTTCTCCGCGCCTTCCCGGGCGCATTCCAGAGCTGTATCGATATCGTTCAGGTCTGCGCACGGCACACTGTCGATTTCTTCATGAGTGTACGGATTTATGACAATGATTTCTTCTCTTCCCTCTGTCCCGACTTTTTTCCCATTCAACAACATTTTCATTCAGCGCAACCTCCTTATTGAACCTGAAACTCTTTAACAACATCCCAGTCCAGATCTACTCCTATACCTGGAAGATCCGGCACTTTTACAACTCCATCTTTCATTAATACTGGCGCTTTTGATAATCGGTCTCTCAGGGGATTTTCATCCAGAGTATACTCGATATATTTCGAACTGTTCATGCTCAGCGCCAACTGAAGATTTGCCGCGAGAGATACCATGGAAGCAGAAAAATGCATAACTGTCATCTTTCCCCAGGCCTCTGCCAGCATAGCGATCCTTCTCGCTTCACTTATCCCTCCCGTCCATATCACATCTGTCTGCACGATATCTACGCCATTATGTACGATAAACGGTTTGAGCCCATGCAGAGTAAGTTCTGTCTCGTATCCTGCAATCTGGATATCTACTTCCGCTGCTAACTTTGCGCTCTCTTCCCAAAAATCGGACGAGAGAGGTTCCTCCAGAAAATATACGTCCTGAGTTTCAAAAAAACGCGCCATTTTCAGAGCTGTCTCATAATCCCATGAATTATTTGCATCAACAGCAAGCTTAACATCCGTTCCAAGAACTTCTCTAACTGCTGCGACTCTCTCCATGTCTTCGCCCGGCTGCGCTCCTCCCACCTTCATTTTCATCATCCGGAATCCCTGGGCTTTGTATCCCGCCGCTTCTTTCCTGAGATCCTCTATTGTTTTTCCCGGCGCATAATATCCCGCACTTGCATAGGGATAAATACAGTCATGGGCTTTTCCCAAAAGAGAGCATACGGGAAGCCCGGCTTTCTTCCCAAGGATATCCCACAATGCAATATCCACCGCACTCAAAGCTGCGATCCCAATGCCTCGTTTTCCAAAACGGAACGTCTGCTGATAAATACGGTTCCAC
>OMAO01000437.1_pt1 | contig 23288 bp, 20 predicted proteins | sample 1644641 | NCBI WGS metagenome assembly OMAO01 (sample SAMEA103958120, study PRJEB25191) | human gut metagenome | biome: human-associated habitat [ENVO:00009003]; feature: intestine environment [ENVO:2100002]; material: feces | place: Germany | collected 2013/2015
GTGATGACCTGCTGGCTGACGAAAGGCCGGGCCGCGTCGTGCACAGCCACAAGCGCACCGGAAGCTGCCAGCACACCGTTTTTCGCGCTCTCTGCACGGGTGGCACCGCCTGCCACAACGCATACAGGCTTTGCGCAGTCTGCAGCCTGCTGCTGGGCAAAGGCACGGTTACTGCCTGCCACCAGAATGATCTCGTCCACCAGCGGACACTGCGCAAATGCGCGGATGCTGCGATGCAGCACCGTCTCCCCGCCCAGATCAAAGCTGAGCTTATCAAAACCCATGCGCGTGGAGGAGCCTGCCGCCACCAATACCGCCGATACTTTCTTTTCCAATCTCTTCACCTGCCCGATCCCTATAATAAGCCATATTTTATTATAGCGTATAACTTCTCAAACTGCAACCGATAATCTGCAGCAAAAATGCCCCTCTGCACAGGGCAGAGGGGCACAAACTTGTTCTTGATGGAGTTTACTTCAGGATCGGCTCGATGGCAGCAGCCAGAGCATCTTTCTGTGCCTGTGCTTCTGCCAGATCCTTACCCAGCGTGGTGAAGTAGGTCTTGATCTTCGGTTCGGTGCCGGAGGGACGCACCACCACGGTAGCGCCGTTTTCCAGCGTGTAGATCAGCACGTTGGCAGCGGGCAGACCAGTCTCTTCCGGCTTCTTGTAATCGGTCACCTTGACCACCTTATGGCCAGCCAGCTCCACAGGGGGCTGGTCACGCAGCTTCTGCATGATGGAAGCCATCTTCTCCATGCCGGTCAGGCCGGGGAACTCGAAGCTGTCCACCTTGTTCAGGTAGCGGCCGTACTGAGCGTAGATCTCTTCCAGACGCTGCTTGATGGAGGAGCCGATGCTGCGGTAGTAAGCAGCCATCTCGCAGATGAGCATGGAGCCGATGACGGCATCCTTATCGCGGACGTAGGGACCGGCCAGATAGCCGTAGCTCTCCTCAAAGCCGAAGATGAAGCGGTCGACCTCACCGGCAGCTTCGAGGTTTGCGATCTGGTCGCCGATCCACTTGAAGCCGGTCAGCACATTGCGCATCTCCACGCCGTAGTGCTTTGCCACAGCGTCTGCCAGCGGGGTGGACACGATGGACTTGACTGCCACGGGGTTCTTGGGCATGGTGCCCTTCTCGATGCGGCCTGCGCAGATGTAGTCCAGCAGCAGAACGCCCATCTCGTTGCCGGACACCAGCTCATAGCTGCCGTCCGGGCACTTCATGGCAATGCCCACGCGGTCGGCGTCGGGGTCGGTAGCCAGCATCAGGTCGGCACCGGTCTTGGTTGCCAGCTCCAGACCCAGCTTCAGTGCCTCGAAGATCTCGGGGTTGGGGTAGGAGCAGGTGGTAAAGTAGCCGTTGGGGTACTCCTGCTCGGGCACGATGGTGATATCGGTGATGCCCATATCGTTGAGCACATGGGTCACGGGCACAAGGCCGGAGCCGTTCAGCGGGCTGTACACCAGCTTCAGGCCGGCAGTCTTGCACAGACCCGGGCGCACCTGACGTGCTTCGATGGCATCGTACAGCGCCTTTTTGCAGTCGTCGCCCACAAAGCGGATCATGCCGTTCTCCACGCCCTCGGCAAAGGAGATGTACTTTGCACCGTTGAGCACATCGGTCTTCTGGATCTCATCATAGACGATGGCGGCGGCGTCATCGGTCATCTGGCAGCCGTCCGGACCGTAGGCCTTGTAGCCGTTGTACTTGGCAGGGTTGTGGGAAGCGGTGACCATGATACCGGCGTTGCAGTTGTAGTAACGGGTAGCAAAGCTCAGGGCAGGCACGGGCATCAGGGCATCATAGATGCGCACCTTGATACCGTTGGCTGCCAGAACGCCAGCGGCGGTCTTGGCAAAGACATCGCTCTTCAGGCGGCTGTCGTAGCTGATCGCCACGGTCTGGGTACCGCCCTGGGTCAGCACCCAGTTTGCCAGACCCTGCGTTGCCTGACGGACAACGTAGATGTTCATGCGGTTGGTGCCGGCACCCAGCACGCCGCGCAGACCTGCGGTGCCAAACTTCAGCGCCACAGCAAAGCGATCCTTGATCTCATCGTCATTGCCTTCGACCTTTGCCAGTTCCGGCTTCAGGTCTGCATCCTCCAGATCCGCTGCCAGCCAGCGCTTATATTCATCCAGATACATCTTGTACACCTTACCTTTGTTTAAAATCTTTTCCCCGGATCGAAACGGTTTGTATAAACCTACTTATACTATAAACTCTTGCTTCGCTTATGTCAATTGCGTAATATGGCCGAAGTTTGTGCCCTTAAAACCGACAAATACCACAAAAAACCGGTTCTTCCGCTATGTTCATTGCGTTTTTTGATGTATCCAGCAGCTGGTAGGGCTGGTGCACATCCTCCAGTACCTCCAGCCACTGCTCCGGCCCCACGCCGTTTTCGCACAGGTAGCGCAGCAGCCGCATTATCCGGCCAAAGCTGTCCGCCGGAGCAAGTACCGTGCTGCTGCGCACTTTGCCGCCCTGCTCCCGGCGCAGCTGTGCCAGCACCCCCTGCGGGGTGGAAGCGGCGCAGTACACCAGCGTGCAGGCGTGCTGCAGCCCCTCCAGCTCTGAATAGGTACGGATATAACGGCAGCATTCCCCATTTGTCATGATCTCTCGTTCTCCTTTCTGCTGCATTGACAACTTTCCTGTGCTTTACTATAATGATTTCAAACAGAAAAAACTGTCGAAGTACAGCAGATATATCCATTATTTTCCACTTTTGGCATTTTTGACAAACTATGCGCCATGCAGGGAGGGACACCATGTATTCTGTGACCAACAGCTTTGGCCTGAACGGACTGCGCGGCTTTGCCGTTGCGGTGGAAGCCGATGTTTCCGGCGGGCTGCCCGCGTTTTCCATCGTCGGTCTGCCGGACTCTGCCGTGCGGGAAAGCGCCGACCGGGTGCGCGCTGCCATCAAAAACCTTGGCTTCCGCTTCCCGGACCGGCGCATCACCATCAACCTTGCTCCTGCCGATGTGCGCAAGACCGGCCCGGTGTACGATCTGCCGCTGCTTTTGGCGCTGCTGACCGCCAGCGGACAGCTGGAAGAAGTGCCTGCCGACGCCGCCTTTCTGGGCGAGCTTGCGCTGGACGGCAGTCTGCGTCCGGTGTCCGGCGTGCTGCCCATGGCGCTTGCCGCTGCCGAGTACGGCATCCGGGCGCTGTACGTCCCGGCAGAGAACGCCGCCGAAGCAGCCGAAGCCTGCGCCGACACCATGACCGTCTACCCTGCCCACACCGCCCGGGAGGTGGTGGAAGCGCTGAAGGGCGTCCGTCCCCTCTCCCCTGCCGCCGCCATCCCCTTTGACCCGGAGGACGCATGGCAGCAGGTGCCGGATTTTGCGGACGTGATGGGACAGTCGCTGGCGCGGCGCGCCATGGTCATTGCAGCCGCAGGCGGGCACAACGTGCTTTTGACGGGCGCACCCGGCACCGGCAAATCCATGCTGGCAAAGCGCCTGCCGGGCATCCTGCCGCCCCTGACCCGGGAGGAAGCAGTGGAGACGACCAAGATCTACTCCATCGCCGGGCAGCTGCCGCAGGGACGCGGGCTGATCTCTGCCCGCCCCTTCCGCAGCCCGCACCACTCGGCAAGCGCTGCCGCCCTTGCCGGCGGCGGGGCGCAGTTCCGCCCGGGCGAGTGCAGTCTTGCCAACTGCGGGGTGCTGTTTTTGGACGAACTGCCGGAGTTTTCCCGCGAGAGCTTGGAGGTGCTGCGCCAGCCGCTGGAGGATGGGCAGATCACCGTGAGCCGCGCCGCCGGAAGCGCCACCTACCCCAGCCGCTTCCAGCTGGTAGCCGCCATGAACCCCTGCAAATGCGGCTATTACGGCCACCCCACCCGCGCCTGCACCTGCTCGCCCAGCGCGGTGCGGCAGTACCGCAGCCGGGTGTCCGGCCCGCTTTTGGACCGCATCGACCTGTGCGTGGAGATGGACCCCATCGCCTTTGACGAGCTGCACGCCGCCGCACCCTCCGAGAGCAGCGCGGAGCTGCGCAAACAGGTGCTTGCTGCCCGCGCCATTCAGGCCAAACGCTACGCCGCGCCGGGCTTTAAGGGGGTGCACTGCAACGCCCAGCTGAACGCCGGACAGGTGCGGCGCATCTGCCGCATGACCCCCGGTGCCGAGCAGCTGCTGCGCAGCTCCTACGATGCACTGGGGCTTTCTGCCCGGGCGCACGACCGCATTTTGCGGGTAGCCCGCACCGTGGCCGACCTTGCCGGTAAGACCCTGCTGGACGAGGACTCCCTGCTGGAAGCGCTGCAGTACCGGGCGCAGGAAAAATTGGACGGATAATACAGCACATCAAAAACGCGAGTGGCCGAAACGGTCGCTCGCGTTTTTGTTTGCTATCGGGAGGTGCATTTTTTCTTTTCAGGTGCCGCCCGGTGTGGTATACTGGAAATGCAAAAACCAGAAAATGGAAGGGGTAAAGTACAAATGAACATTCGTAAAGCCGAGGAAAAAGACATTCCCAGACTGCTTGCGCTGCTGGGGCAGGTGCTGCAGATCCACGCAGAGATACGCCCGGATATTTTTATTCCCGGCACCACAAAATACACCGTCTGTGAACTGGCAGCGCTTTTGAAGCAGGAGGATAAGCCCATCTACGTTGCCGTGAACGAGGAGGATGTGTGCATGGGCTATGCCTTCTGTCAGCTGAAGGAGCAGCCTTTTTCCACCAACATGGTGCCCTTCAAATCGCTGTTCATCGATGACCTTTGCGTTGACAAGCAGACGCGCGGACAGCACATCGGGGAAAGTCTGTTTGACTATGTAAAGCAGCAGGCAAAAGCACTGGGCTGCTACGAGGTGACCCTGAACGTCTGGGCGGGAAACACTTCGGCAGAGCACTTTTACGAAAAAATGGGCATGAAGACCAAGGAGCGGCAGATGGAGTATATTCTGTAATTCGGGCGAGCGCGCCTTATTTCGGATGTCCAAGTGGGAAAATAGGGTTACTGTCCAGTATGTTTACTGCGCCAAGCTATAGAAGAAAAGGCATCGCAAGAGAATTGCTTTCCCGGGTGATAGCTGTTCCCTGAACTGTGCGAATGCCCTGCTTGCTACAATCGCATACCGCTTATCTCGCTGGAACACTTCTTGATTTTAACACAATCGGATGCTATCCTATTCTTATAGAAATCTCCGAAGGGCAGGTGTTTTCATGTACAATCATCAGCTGGAAACCTTCATCCGTGTGGCGGATGCAGGCAGCTTCAACAAGGCGGCAGAGGAAAGCTACATCACGCCAACGGCCATCATCAAGCAGATCAACCTATTGGAAGATTCTCTTGGTGTCAAGCTGTTCGAGCGTACTCGCCGGGGACTAACACTGACCAAAGCAGGCCGTTCCATGTATCAGGATGCCAAGTACATCATTCAATACTGCCATGATTCTGTCATTCGTGCCCGGAACGCAATGCAGGAGGATTCCAACGTCATCCGCATTGGTTCCTCTCCCATGACACCTGCCCAGCTGCTCATGGAACTGTGGTCGAAAGTGCAGACCATCTGCCCGGACATCAAATTCCAGATTGTGCCTTTTGAAAACACCCCGGAAAATGCACGGGAAATTCTGGCGAACCTCGGCACGAACATTGATGTAGTAGGCGGCATCTTTGATGATACGATGCTGCATCTGCGCAAATGTGCCGGTCTGGAACTGGTTCGCGGGCCGTTTTACTGCGCGGTTTCCATCCATCATAAACTTGCGGCAAAAGACCGCTTGCAGATCACAGACCTGTACGGCGAAAATCTACTGCTGATGCACCGTGGATGGAGCCACTATGTAGATGAACTGCGGGACGATTTATGGCAGCATCACCCACAAATCAAAATCGTGGATTTTGAATTTTACAGCATGGACATCTTCAACCGCTGTGAAAACAGCAACGATGTGCTGCTGGCAATTCCGGGCTGGGCCAATGTCCACCCATTGCTGAAAGTGATTCCAGTAGATTGGGATTACGGCATCCCCTATGGTATCCTGCACTCCCCGAATCCAACGCCTGCCGTTCAGCGTTTTCTGGATGCGGCTAAAATAGCCAGCAAGGAATTGTATAGCTGATACGCCACTGCAACGAGAAGCTGCTGCATGAGAAATCATGCAGTGGCTTTTTCTTTTTACAAAAGATGCACTTGACCTAAAGCTGACTCTAAGTGTTACAATCAGGGGGTCAAGCGGGTTGTTTGAACCTTTGAGTTCAAACGAGTGAACAAAGTGGAGATTCCGGGAAATGCAGACTTGCGCTATACTGGAACCAGAAAAAGAGAGTACCTCAAAGGAGGAACGACCGATGAAGAAAGTCTTGATTTTGTCCGGCAGTCCCCGCAAGGACGGCAACTCCGACCTGCTGTGCAGTGAATTTATGCGTGGTGCGCAGGAGAGCGGCAACGAAGTGCAAAAGATCTTCGTGCGCAGCAAGAAGATTGTGCCCTGCAATGCCTGCTATTACTGCCGCGACCACGGCGGCAAGTGTGCCCTGAACGATGACATGAGCGAAATTCTGGACGCAATGCAGGCGGCAGATGTTATCGTGATGGCAAGCCCAGTGTACTTCTACTCCATTGATGCACAGATGAAGATCATCATCGACCGCAGCCTTGCCCGGTGGACGAACATTCCGAACAAGGAGTTCTATTTCATCATGACCTGCGCGGACGATAACCGTGCTGCCATGGCCTGCACCTTGGAGTGTTTCCGGGGCTTTACCGCCTGCCTGAATGGTGCCAAGGAAAAGGGGGTCATCTACGGCACCGGCGTATATCGGCCCGGCGAGGTGATGTCCTCCCCGGCCATGAAGGAAGCCTACGAGATGGGCAAAAACGTCTGATTTCCCAGTTTTATATAAAGGAGTGTAACGACTATGAACAATTTTCTGTTTGAAAACAAGACCAAGGTTTATTTCGGCAAGGGTGGCGTGAAGGAATATCTGGGCTGTCTGCTGGAGCACTACGGCGATACCGTGATGCTGGCCTACGGCGGTGGTTCTATCAAGCACAATGGTGTCTATGATGAAATCGTCGGTATTCTGAACGCCGAGGGTAAGCGCATCGTGGAGTTTCCCGGCATCATGCCCAATCCCACCTACGCCAAGGTGCAGGAGGGTGCAAAGCTGGCCCGTGAGAACCATGTGGATTTGATCCTTGCCGTGGGCGGCGGTTCCGTGTCCGACTGCTGCAAGGTGGTGTCCGCACAGGCCAAGGTAGACGAAGATTTGTGGGAGCTGGAAAACACCAAGCATACTCGTCCCACTGCGTTCATCCGGCTGGGCACCATCGTCACGGTGTTCGGTACCGGCTCCGAGATGAACAACGGCGCGGTCATCACCCATGAGAAAAAGAAGATTAAGGGGGCCCTGTGGGGTGCACAGGCCGACTTTGCTTTCCTCGACCCCACCTACACGTTGTCCGTTCCCATGAAGCAGGTCATTTCCGGTGCGTTCGACACCCTGAGCCACGCGATGGAAACTTACTTCGGCAAGCCGGACGAGAACAACCTCTCCGATGACATCAACGAAGCCGTCATGCGCAGCGTCATCCGCAACATCCGCGTCCTGTTGACCGACAAGGACAACTACGAGGCCCGCAGCGAGCTGGCATGGGCTTCGGCTATGGCCGAAAACGGCATCCTGAAAATCGGCAAGGTCACCGACTTCCAGTGTCACATGATCGAGCATCAGCTGGGTGCCTACACCAACTGCAACCACGGTGCTGGTCTGGCGGTCATTCACCCGGTGCTGTACCGTCACCTGCTCCCGGCCAACACCGCACGGTTCGCCCGCTTTGCACAGAACGTCTGGGGCATCGACCCGGCGGGCAAATCCGAGCTGAAACTGGCACAGGCTGGCGTGGAGGCTCTGGCGGCCTTCATCAAGGAGATCGGGATGCCCACCACCTTTGCAGAACTGGGCATCCCTGCCGACACCGACCTCAAGGCTGTGGCCGATTCCACCGTGCTGACCGGCGGCTGCTGCAAGAAGCTGAGCCGCGAAGAACTGCTGGACATCCTCAACGAGTGCAAGTAATCAAGGAACGAAAAATACAAAAGGAGCTATTTATTATGGAATTCATTACTCTGAACAATGGCGTCAAGATGCCGGCAGAGGGCATCGGCACCTTCCTGCTGACCCCGGACGAAGCTGAAACTGCCGTGCTGAGTGCGCTGAAAGACGGCGCACGGCTCATTGACACCGCCAACGCCTATTGCAACGAAAAAGCCGTGGGCCGCGCCATGAAGAAGTCCGGTCTGCCGCGGGAGGAGATTTTCCTCGAAACCAAGCTGTGGCCGACCTTCTACACCGATGCCGATGCTGTGGACAAGACGCTGGCACGTCTGGACACCGACTACATCGACCTGCTGCTCATTCACCAGCCTGCCGGTGATTACGTTGCCGGTTATCGCCTAATGGAAAAGGCTTACAAGGAGGGCAAAGTCCGTGCCATCGGTCTGTCCAACTTCAACGAGGAGCAGATCAAAGAAATTCTGAGCATCTGCGAAGTCAAGCCCACCATCCTCCAGACCGAAGTTCACCCCTACGCCCAGCAGAAAGAACTGAAAGCCTTCCTCGCCGAGAATGGCATGGTGATTCAGGCATGGTATCCGCTGGGCCACGCTGACAAGGGCCTGCTGGAAGAGCCGTTGTTCACCCGCCTTGCAGCAAAGTACGGCAAGAGCAACGTGCAAATTATTCTGCGCTGGCACATTCAGGCAGGCAATGTGGTCATTCCCGGCTCCAAGAACCCGGCCCACATCCACGACAACTTCGATGTGTTCGATTTTGCGCTGACCGATGCAGAAATGCAGGAGATCACCACGCTGAACAAGGATAAACGGTATTATGAGGTCACGGAGGATAAGCTGGCGGCATTCGCCACCATGTTTCCTCCCGTGGACGATCAGAAGTAAATTTCAAGCAGTTTGCAGCTGGGTGCGGAGAGTTTTTTTGCGGAAAATGAACCAGATGAAAGGATAAATGAAGATGAATAAGATCACGTGCAAAAGTTTTCTGAAAGTTCTTGCCGCCACCATGGTGGGTGGTGCAGCCGCTTCCGCACTGACGGGTGCAGCGGCTCCTGTTTCCATTGACGAGACAAACGGCAAGGTAAGCCGCTGGGTAAAGAACAACCTGAACCCGGACGGCCCGCTGACGATTGCCAAGCAAGGAATGTTCTCCTCCGGCGGCACGGTCACGGCACCGGTGGCAGGCACTTATGATGCCACCACCAACTGGCTGGACACTACCCGTGCAGGCAACACCGCTCATGTGGATCACGCTAATGTTCTGTATCAAATCCCGGCAGACAGCAACGGTTGGCCGATGGTTTATCTGCATGGCTATGGACAGTCCCGCATGGGCTGGATAACCACCCCGGACGGCCGTCAGGGCTGGGCCGATCTGTTTCTGCGCAACGGCTACTCTGCGTTCTTGGTAGACCAGCCCCGCCGTGGTGAGGCTGGCAGTACTGCCCAGATGAGCACGGACGGTTTCCTCGATACTTGGTCTGCCGACTCCAAGGACTATAAGCCCGGCGATCAGGCATGGTACACCCACTTCCGCATTGGCCGCATTGCCCCGGAACGGTACGAAGGCTCCCAGTTCCCGGAGGGCGATGCTGCACAGAATCAGTTCTTCCGCCAGATGACCCCCAACACCGGCGACTTCGATCAGGCAGTTGCTGCCGCCGCACTGGGCGAGGTGATGAAGGACGTGCAGACCCTGACCGGCCACAAGTCCATTTTCGTCACCCACTCGCAGGGCGGTGCAGTCGGCTGGGATGTGCCCGCCGACAACATTGCCGCCATTGTTGCCATTGAGCCGGGCGGAACCCCTGCCATCGGCTCGGAGCAGTACACGAAACTGCTGAGCGCAGGTATTCCAATTGCTATCTACTTTGGCGATTACATCGACAACGGCCCGGAAGATATCATGTCCACCAGCTTCTGGCGGCAGGTACGGGACGGCGCACTGGCCTTTGCCGCCCAGTACAATGCCGATGGCGGTGACTGCACTGTGGTCGATCTGCCGAAAATCGGCATCACCGGCAACTCCCACTTCATGTTCCAAGAACTGAACAACAAAGAGATCGCTGATCACATTTATCAGTGGCTGGAGAGCCGCGCACTGGCATGAGCGGTTCTCTGAGATTCCCGGCATTTTACATAGATAGAGGTGTGCTTCGTATGAAGAATAAAATTTCCCGCCGCCAGTTTTTGCAGGCTGCCGGCGCATCCGCTGCCGCCCTGCTGCTGGCTTCCTGCTCCGGCAATTCCGCTAGCAGTGTGAGCAGTTCTTCTGTGGCTTCCTCGACGGCATCGTCTGTTGCCGCTTCCAGTGAAGCCGCATCCAGCGCGGCTGCTTCTTCGGAAGCTACCAGCACGGTAACGACTACGGGCAAAACGCTGGTGGTGTATTTCTCCGCCACCGGCACGACGGAAGGTGTGGCGCAAACCATCGCCGACACCGTGGGTGCTGACCTGTTTGAAGTCGTTCCGTCCGACCCCTATACCTCCGATGACCTGACTTGGACGAACAATGACAGCCGCGTTTCCCGCGAACACAACGACGAGGGCCTTCGTGCTGTGGCTTTGGAAAGCACTGGTGTGGACGGCTGGGACGATTACGACACCGTGTTCATCGGCTACCCCATCTGGTGGGGCATCGCCGCATGGCCCATGAGTAGCTTTGTTGCCGTCAATGACTTCACCGGCAAAACGGTCATTCCGTTCTGCACTTCGACTTCCTCCGGCATCGGCCAGAGCGGTGAGCTGCTGGCAGAATTAGCGGACGCCGGCACTTGGCTGGACGGCCAGCGGTTCAGCCGCGGCAGCAGTGAAGCTGACATTGCAAGCTGGGTAAATGGCCTGAACCTGTAAGCAGAGCTTTTGTGTGAGGAGAATTTTCTCTTGCGGTAATTTTTGAAATCCAGATAGGCAAGCAACAGATCGGCCTGCCCGAAAAAGAACCTGCTGTCTTCACAAACTTCCATCATTGAGGAAGTGTTCCATATTCCTCCTTCTTTGTTGCAGGGAAAGCCGGGACGGAAACGTCCCGGCTTTCCCATTTCCCCGATTTTTGCGAGGTGATTTTATGCGCAGCGTGATTTTCGCGGTTTCCACCGCTTTGACCGTTTTATTATCCGCCTGCACCGGGGCGGCATCCTCTGTGCCAGTCAATACGGTTTCTTCGGTTTCGGCCAGCACATCCATCACGACCTCGTCCGAAGTGGATTCGGCTGTTTCGGAGAGTGCTTCTTCGGAAACCGGAAACATCCAGACTGGGCTTGTCCGGGAGCAGACATTGGACAGCACTGAGGGGCTCATCCATTACAGCTACTACCTGCCGGAGGATTACGACCCCACCCGGAAGTACCCCATGATGGTGGTCATGCCCGGCTATAACATGATGTGGTTCGGGGAATCCTTGCAATCGAAAACAATCTTTTCTAAAATCCAAGGCGTTCAAAATCGCCATTGTTCCCAGCGCAGACCGTAGCATGGACACTTGCACAGTCTGCCAGACCCGGCGCGGTCATGACTACGTTGTGATGAAGCGCTGAACAAACACACCGCCCACTGCCAAGGAGGTGCAGCGAGCGGTGTACATATTGAAAAAGGAGGGCAGCTTTTGATTCAAAACTGGAAATTCCAACGTGGAGACATTTTCTTCACCCGTTTCGACAACGCCATCGGTTCAGAGCAAAGCGGGAATCGTCCGGCAGTCGTTCTTCAGAACGATGTGGGAAATTTTTACTCGCCTACGCGGATCGTGGCCACATTGACAAGCAAGGCGGCAAAAAAGTATACCCAGCCGATCCACTGCCTGCTGGTGAACGAATTTCTCTCCGTTCCGTCCATCGTTCAGGCAGAGCAGATTTTTACCGTAGACAAGAGCAGGGTGCTGAAATTCCTCGGACACCTCACACCGGAAGAAATGAGCCGGGTGGATGATGCTGTCCGCGCCAGCCTTGCTCTGAACCCGATGGGGAGCATTCAGCGGCTTCCACCTATCATCCGTTCTACGGCGGCTTACGCGCCGCCTGAGGTGATTGACGGTAAGCCGCCCCTCTATTCCTAGGCCACGCCGACACCGAGATGACTGAGCATTATCTCCATGTTCAGGAATCCATTCGGCGGAGTGCGATCCAGTTGTTCAGCGAGGCATTTTCGGCCTGAAAATTGGACGGAACGGCACGAATTATCGCGAGCCAGCTTTTCAAAGCGTTGGCATCAACGCTGGCTCGCATATCGCAGCAGATGATGTTGCGTCCAAAAAAGCCCACTTGCCCCTGCGATCGACCAGATAAAATCGCCCGCATTGTGGTCAAAATTGTGGTCAAAGCCAAATGAGGCCAGCTTATAAACAAAAAAATCCAACGATTTCTAACGTGAAATCGTTGGATTTATGGTCCGAGTGGCGAGAATCGAACTCACGGCCTCTTGAACCCCATTCAAGCGCGCTACCAAAACTGCGCTACACCCGGATATCGACCGCCGCTTCCCTACCGAAGCGTGGCGACAAGAAATATTATACTCAGGCAAGGCCGTTTTGTCAACAGATTTTTTGATTATTTTTGGTTTTTTCTGAGAAAAGTCTGATTTTTACACGGATACGCGCTTTTTCGTTTTTGCTGTTTTTCAGTGTTTTTCCGCTTCTGCGGCGCGTTGCGCGCGGTCGCGTTCCAGCAGCGGGCGCAGGTACTGGCCGGTAAAGCTGCCGGGCACGGCGGCCACCTGTTCCGGGGTGCCCTCGGCCACGATCTCGCCGCCTGCGCTGCCGCCCTCCGGGCCAAGGTCGATGATATGGTCGGCGCACTTGATGAGATCCAGATTATGCTCGATGACGATGACCGTGTTGCCCACGTCCACCAGCTTTTGCAGCACCTCGATCAGGCGGTGCACGTCTGCAATGTGCAGACCGGTGGTGGGCTCGTCCAGAATATACACCGTTTTGCCGGTGCCGCGGCGGGCAAGCTCGTTGGCCAGCTTCACACGCTGTGCCTCGCCGCCGGACAGGGTGGTGGCGCTCTGCCCCAAGGTGACATAGCCAAGGCCAACGTCCAGCAGCGTCTGCAGCTTGCGGGCGATCTTGGGCTGGTTGGCAAAGAACACCACCGCTTCCTCCACGGTCATGTTCAGCACATCTGCAATGGTCTTTTCCTTATACTTTACTTCCAGCGTTTCGCGGTTGTAGCGTGCGCCCTTGCACACCTCGCAGGGTACATAGACGTCCGGCAAAAAGTGCATCTCGATCTGCAAGATGCCGTTGCCCTCGCAGGCTTCGCAGCGGCCGCCCTTGACGTTAAAGCTGAACCGTCCCGGGCCGTAGCCGCGCATTTTGGCGTCCTGCGTCTGAGAGAATACAGTGCGGATATCGTTGAACACGCCGGTGTAGGTGGCGGGGTTGGAGCGCGGGGTGCGGCCGATGGGCTGCTGGTCGATGCCAATGACCTTATCCACAAATTCCAGCCCCTCTACCCCATCGCACTTGCCGGCGCGGGAGCGGGCACCGTTCAGCTCGCTGGCCAGCGTTTTATACAGGATCTCGTTGATGAGACTGGACTTGCCCGAGCCGGAAATGCCGGTGACACAGATGAACTCCCCCAGCGGGAAGCTGACGTCGATGTTGCGCAGGTTGTTTTCCCGTGCGCCCTTTACGGTCAGGCAGTGGCCGTTGCCGGTGCGGCGGGTCTGGGGCACTGCAATGCGCTTACGGCCGGAGAGGTAGTCGCCGGTGATGCTGCGCTTGGCCTTGCAGATATCCTTTACGCTGCCTGCGGCCACGATCTCGCCGCCGTGCACACCGGCACCGGGGCCTACGTCCACGATATAATCCGCACTGCGCATGGTGTCCTCGTCGTGCTCTACCACGATGACCGTGTTGCCGAGGTCCCGCAGGTTTTTCAGGGTGGCGATAAGCTTATCGTTGTCCCGCTGATGCAGGCCGATGGAGGGCTCGTCCAGCACATAGAGCACGCCGGACAGGGCGCTGCCGATCTGGGTGGTCAGGCGGATGCGCTGGCTCTCGCCGCCGGACAGCGTGCCCGCTGCCCGGGCCAGCGTGAGGTAATCCAGACCCACGCTCTGCAAAAATTGCAGGCGGTTTTTGATCTCCTTCATGATCTGACCGCCGATCTGCTGCTGCTTTTCGGTGAGGTTCGGCTCGTTTTGCCGGATAAATTCCAGCTCGTCCCGGATAGACATTTCACAGAACTGGCTGATGTTCTTATCCCCGATGGTCACGGCAAGCACCACCGGTTTCAGGCGCTGACCGTGACAGTCCGGGCACTCCACGCCGGACATAAAGCTGCCGATTTCCTCCTTCATCCACTCGCTGCTCGTCTCGCGGAAGCGGCGCTCCAGATTTTCCACGATGCCCTCGAAGGTGTTGTAGTACACTCCGCTGCCGAACTCGTTGGTGCGGTGCATCTCGATCTTTTCACCGTTGGTGCCGTAGAGCAGGGCATTCACCGCCTCGGTGCTCATCTCCTTGATGGGCGTATCCAGCGTAAAGCCGTATTTTTTGCCAAGACCAAGGTAGTACATCTCGCTCACCGAACCTTCGGCGTAGTACCAGCCGCTGGCCTTGATGGCACCCTCCCGGATGGAAAGGCTGCGGTTGGGCAGGATGCGATCCTCATCCACCCGCATAAAGGTGCCAAGGCCGGTGCATTTTTCGCAGGCACCCAGCGGGTTATTGAAGGAGAAGAGCCTGGGCGACAGGTCGCTGATGGAAATGCCGTGCTCCGGGCAGGCAAAGTTCTGGCTGAAGGTCATGCACTCGCCGCCGATGACGTCCACCTCGGCTACGCCGCCGGTGAGCGCCAGCGCCGTTTCCAGCGAATCCGCCAGACGGCTGCGGATGCCCTTGCGCAAGGCAAGACGGTCCACCACGATCTCCACCGTATGCTTGATGTTCTTTTCCAGACTGATTTCCTCGTCCAGATCATACAAGTTGCCGTCGATTTTCACGCGGGCGTAACCGGCGCGGCGGGCGGCGTCCAGCTCCTTTTGCTGGGTGCCCTTGCGCTGGCGTACCACGGGGGCTAAAATCTGGAACTTGGTGCCCTCCTCCAGCTTGAGGACGGCATCCACCATCTCGTCCACGGTCTGCTGGCTGATGACCCGCCCGCAAACCGGGCAATGCGGCACGCCGATGCGGGCGTACAGCAGGCGCAGATAATCGTAAATTTCAGTCACAGTGCCCACGGTAGAGCGGGGGTTGTGGCTGGTGGTCTTTTGGTCGATGGAGATAGCCGGTGAAAGACCGGTGATCTCGTCCACGTCCGGCTTATCCATCCGTCCCAGAAACATCCGGGCATAGCTGGAAAGGCTTTCCACATAGCGGCGCTGACCGTCGGCGTAGATAGTATCGAAGGCCAGACTGGACTTGCCCGAACCGGAAAGGCCGGTCATAACGATCAGCTTTTCCCGCGGGAGGGTCAGATTGATATTTTTCAGGTTGTGCTCGCGGGCACCCTTGATAATGATCTTATCGTTTGCCAAGGTATTTTCTCCCTTTTCGTTGTGTCTGTGCATGGTTCTGCTTGCGCTCGGTCTCGGCGGCGGAGTCCACGGTAGGGTTCTCGCCCCGGCGCAGGCGGTCGATCTGATCCCGCAGGAAGGCTGCGTGCTCAAATTCCAGCAGCTTCGCAGCTTCCTTCATCTCCCGGGTCAGGCGCTCAATGGCAGCTTCCCGCTCCATTTTGCCCATGCGGCGGGTGTTGCGCTTGGCGTTTTCGGCCTTATCGCTGATCTCGATGCTGTCCGCAATGGCTTTTACGATGGTCTTGGGCACGATGCCGTGTTCCTCATTATAGGCCATCTGGATGGCGCGGCGGCGCTCGGTCTCGGTGATGGCGCGCTCCATGCTGTCGGTCACCACATCGGCGTACATGATGACCATGCCCTCCGCATTGCGGGCAGCGCGGCCGATGGTCTGGATCAGGCTGGTCTCACTGCGCAGAAAGCCTTCCTTGTCGGCATCCAGAATGGCCACAAGGCTCACCTCCGGCAGATCCAGACCCTCGCGCAGCAGGTTGATGCCCACCACCACGTCGATACTGCCCAAGCGCAGATCCTTGATGATCTCCATGCGCTCGAAGGTATCCACCTCGTGGTGCATATACTTGACCTTGATCCCCTGCTCGGTGAGGTAATCGGTGAGATCCTCGGCCATTTTTTTGGTCAGGGTGGTCACCAGTACCCGCTCCTGCCGCTGGATGCGGGCGTTGATCTCGCCCAAAAGATCCACCACCTGCCCTTCCACCGGACGCACCGAGATGACCGGGTCCAACAGACCCGTGGGGCGGATGACCTGCTGCGCCACCTGTGAGCTGTTCCGGCGCTCGTACTCGCCGGGGGTGGCGGAGACAAAGATCATCTGGTTGAGCTTGGACTCCACCTCCTCAAATTTCAGGGGGCGGTTATCGAAGGCAGACGGCAGACGGAAGCCGTACTCCACCAGCGTTTTCTTGCGGGCATAGTCGCCGCCGTACATGGCGCGCACCTGCGGCAGGGTGACGTGGCTCTCGTCCACGAAGAGCAGAAAATCCTCCGGGAAATAATCCAGCAGCGTGGTGGGCATACTGCCCGGTGCACGGCCGGACAGCACCGCCGAGTAGTTCTCGATGCCCTTGCAGATGCCCACCTCGTTCAGCATCTCGATATCGTAGTTGGTGCGCTGGGCAATGCGCTGCGCTTCGATGAGCTTGCCCTCGGCGGTGAACTGCTTGACCTGTGCGTCGCACTCGGCGCGGATCTTTTCCAGTGCAGCGGCCTTTTTTTCGGCGCTGACGATATAGTGGCTGGCCGGGAAGATGGCAACGTGCTTGACCACGTTCTGCTTGGAGCCGGTCAGGGGGTTGAACTCGGTAATGCGGTCGATCTCGTCCCCGAAGAACTCCACCCGGATGGCAAGCTCGCTCATATAGGCCAGATAGATATCCACCGTGTCGCCGTGCACCCGGAACTTATTGCGCACAAAATTCACGTCGTTGCGCTCGTATTGCAGAGTGACCAGCTTTTTGCACAGCTCGTCCCGCTCCATCTGCATCCCGGGGCGCAGACTGATGACCATGCTGCGGTAGTCGATGGGGTCGCCCAGCGAGTAGATGCAGGACACCGATGCCACAATGATGACGTTGCGCCGCTCGGACAAGGCAGCCGTGGCCGAGTGGCGCAGGCGGTCGATCTCGTCGTTGATAGCGCTGTCCTTTTCAATATAGGTATCGGTGCTGGGAATGTAGGCTTCCGGCTGGTAGTAGTCGTAATAGCTGACGAAGTACTCCACCGCGTTGTTGGGGAAAAACGAGCGGAACTCGGTGCACAGCTGCGCCGCCAGCGTTTTGTTGTGTGCCAGCACCAGCGTGGGGCGGTTGCACTGGGCAATGACGTTGGCCATGGTAAAGGTCTTGCCGCTGCCGGTCACGCCCAGTAGGGTCTGGCAGCGGTCGCCCCGCTGCACCCCCTCCACCAGCTGCGCGATCGCCTGAGGCTGGTCGCCGGTGGGGGCATAGTTCGACACCAGCTCAAATTTTTCCTCTGCCATCGTTTTTCTCCCTTCCGTGCGTATAACCACAATCCGTTGTTGTTTCAAGTTGTATTATAGCACGCACATTTTATAATGTAAACAGTTTTTTGTTTTACGGCCAGAACAGCGTACCGGTCTTGAAATCGTAGATGGGCAGGCGGTTGGCGTCCCGCATGGAAAAATACTCGGTGTCGGTCAGGATAAAGTGATCCAGCAGGTGCACATTTACCAGCCCCAGCGCCCGGGCAATGCTGCCGGTAGCGTCCATGTCCTCCAGCGAGGGCAGCGCCACCCCGTTGGGGTGGTTGTGGCAGAGCACCACGGCGTCCGTGCCGCCCTTGATGGCAGCAGCCACCACGTTCTTGATATCCAGACTGACCCGGTCGGAGGTGCCCTCCCGCAGCCAGACGGCGGCGCGCACCCGCTTGCGGCTGTCCAGACTGACCAGCATGGCGCGCTCGTAGTCCGACCACGCAAACTTTGCCATCAGATAGCTGCCCATCTGCTCGGTGGTCTTGATGCAGCGGGTGGTGCTGGTGCGGCTGCGCCCATAGTACCGGCTGATCTGGGGCAGCAGATGCAGCATCCGGGCAGTAGAGGGGCCTACGCCCTCCACAGTGCACAGCTCTTCCTCGCTGGCTTCCAGCACCGCCGCAAAATCTCCAAACCGGTCGATCAGGTCGTGGGCGATGCCGTTGGTATCCTTCTGGGCGTTGGTCAGGTAAAGCACATATTCCAGCGCCTCGTGCTCGGCCAAGCTGTCCAGCCCATAGTTCTGCACCCGCTCCCGCATCCGCTGGCGATGTCCCTTGTGCCGTTTATTCTCTGCCATGGCGGTACTCCTTTTTTCTATGTTCTCTCCTTATAGTACCCATTTTGCGGCGCAAACACAAGCGTTCTGCAAAAATAACCCGGATTTTGCACCGGAATGCGCGTTGACTTCCCGCCCCGCCTGTATTACTATAAAAGCATGATTCTGACAAAAACGATGAGGATAGCTTTATGAAACAATTTACTGCCACCGCCAACGATGACGGCGTGCGTCTTTCGCGCTTTGTGCAGAGCGTGACCCGCGATTTTCCCACCAGCCTGCTGTACAAGAGTTTCCGCAACAAGCGGGTGAAGGTAAACGGCAAAAAAGCCGCGCCGGAATACCGTTTGCAGGCGGGAGATCTGATCGAGCTGTACATCAACGACGAGTTTTTCCCGCCCGAGGGCGCAAAGCCGGTGCAGAAGGCTGCCCCCAAAAAGCAGCCCAATCAGCCCAAGGTGACGGTCATCTATGAGGACGAAAACCTTGCGGTGCTGTACAAGCCCACTCACCTGCTGTGCCACAGCGACCGCACCGGCGATGCCAATCTGGTGGACGCCTTTACCCAATACCTGACCCAGAAGGGCGAATACGACCCCCACGGCGAGAACCGCTTCAAGCCCGGCATCTGCAACCGGCTGGACCGCGGCACCGAGGGGCTGGTGATCGCCGCCAAGAACTACGCCGCCCTGCGGGACATGAACGAGATCATCCGCACCGACCTGCTGAAAAAGGAGTACTACACCATCACGGTAGGCATCCCGCAGTCCGGGCGGTTCACCGCATGGTGGGAGCACGATGAGAAGAACAACAAGGTCAGCATCCACGCCCATCAATCGCAGGACGAGCGCCGCAAGCAGATCATCACGGACGTGGACGTGCTGCGCACCGCAGGCCCTTTTGCCCTGTGCAAGATCGGCCTTGTCACCGGGCGCACCCATCAGATCCGTGCACATCTGGCCTATCTGGGCAAGCCGGTGCTGGGCGATATCAAATACGGCAACCGCAAGATGAACGAGCGCACCGGCACCAAAACGCAGGCGCTGTGCGCGGTGCGCATCAGCTTTCTGGATGTGCCGGAGGAAAACACCCTGCACTACCTTTCCGGCAAGGTCATCAAGCTGAAAGATCCCCAGATCCTGCAGCAGTTCGATGCGCTGGATAAAAGCAAGGAAGCATAACAAGACAAGAAACGCCGTTGCGCCCCGCACTTTTTGTGTAAATTGGCTCTTGCAGAAGACTGCAAAAAGCTGCTGGCCGAGGCCATGCACTGCAAGGGCTACCGGGTGGAAAAAGCCGCCGACCTGATCCCCACGCTGGAAGAAGCCTTCCGGCAGACGGTGCCCAGCGTGATCGTAGTCCCTGTGGATTACAGCGAAAACATGAAGCTTTCTGCCCACCTGAAGGAGGTATACCGGCAAAGCGAGACCTGAGCTTTGTGCTTATAGCAGAACACCCCCGGCAGCGGCTGCAGCTGCCGGGGGTGTTCTGCTTGTAGGGAGATCAGGCGGCTTTCTGCGGCCTGTCAGGTCTTATTTGCACCACTTGGCAAATTCTTCGTCCGTACACTTGACGTAATGGCTGCCCTCCACATGGTGGCTGGTGCCCTTGGAATAGTCGATGCCGGAGGTGGCATAGTCATAAGTTTCCGCCACGCGGCGCTTTTCCACCACCGGGTTCGGCAGCGGAATGGCCGACAGCAGGCTCCGGGTGTAGGGGTGGATGGGGTGCTCAAAGATCTCCTCGGTGGTGCCGGTTTCCAACAGGTGGCCCAGATGCAGCACACCGATGCGGTCGGAGATGTACTTGACCATGGACAGGTCGTGGGCGATGAACAGATAGGCCGTGCCGGTCTCCTGCTGGATATCCTTCATCAGATTGACTACCTGTGCCTGAATGGACACATCCAGCGCCGAGATGCACTCGTCCGCGATGATGAGCTTGGGGTTCATGATGAGGGCGCGGGCAATGCCCACGCGCTGACGCTGACCGCCGGAGAACTGGTGGGGATAGCGCTCGGCGTGCTCCGGGGCAAGGCCGACCTTGGCAAGGATCTTTTCCACCTTTTCGCGGCGCTCTGCCTGCGTTTTGCATAGATGGTGGATATCCAGCCCCTCGCCGATGATGTCCTCCACCTTTTTGCGGGGGTTCAGGGATGCCATGGGGTCCTGAAAGATCATCTGCATCTGGGTGCGCAGGGTATTGTTCTGTGCATGGGTCAGACGGCCGCTGATATCCTGCCCGTCAAAGGTGATCTTGCCCGCAGTGGGGTCGTACAGGCGGATGATGCTGCGGCCGATGGTGGATTTGCCCGAGCCGGACTCGCCCACCAGACCGTAGGTCTCGCCGGGGTAGATCTCAAAACTGACATCGTCCACCGCCTTGACCGTGAAATTCTTATTGACGCGGAAATACTGCTTCAGCCCCTCGACCTTCAGCAGCGGGGTCGTGCTCTGTGCTGCCATTTATTCCGCCTCCTCGATCTTTTTTGCTTCTGCTTTCATGCGGGCAATGCGCTCCTTGAGCTCCGGCGGCATCTCCACCTTGGGGGCCCGGGGGTCCAGCAGCCATGTTGCCGCATAGTGGGTATCGCTGATCTTGAACATGGGCGGGTCGATCTCGTCGTCGATGTTCAGCGCAAAGCGGTTGCGGGGTGCAAAGGCATCGCCGGGCTTCTCGTGCAGCAGGTTCGGCGGCGAGCCAGGAATGGTATACAGACGGTCATCAGCGGTGTCAAGGTCGGGCATGGCCGACAGCAGACCCCATGTGTAGGGGTGCTTGGGGTCGTAGAAAATTTCGTCAATGGTGCCGGTCTCCACGATCTTGCCGGCGTACATCACGTCCACATAGTCTGCCACCTTTGCCACAACGCCAAGGTCGTGGGTGATGTAGATGACCGAGATGCCGCGCTCCTTCTGGATGCGACGGATCAGCTCCAGAATCTTTGCCTGAATGGTCACATCCAGCGCGGTGGTGGGCTCGTCACAGATGAGCAGGTCGGGGTCGCAGGAAAGCGCAATGGCAATGACCACGCGCTGGCGCATACCGCCGGACAGCTGGTGCGGGTAGTTTTTCATCCGCTTCTCGGCATCGGTGATGCCCACCTCTTCCAGCAGTTCCAGTGCCTTTTTGTAGGCCTCCGCCTTGGGCATCTTGAAGTGCCAAAGCATTCCCTCCATGATCTGCTTGCCGATGGTCATGGTGGGGTCAAGGCTGGTCATGGGATCTTGGAACACCATGGCGATGCGCTTGCCGTTGATGTGGCGGCGGATCCACTTTTTGTCCTTTTGCAGCAGGTCCACGGTCTCCGGGCTGCCGTCGGCATGGTGGTAGCTGAACTGGATGCTGCCGCTGTTCACGGTGGCGTTCTTGGCCAGAATGCCCATGGCGGCTTTCATGGTGACAGACTTGCCGGAACCGGACTCGCCTACCAGTGCGACCGTCTCGCCCTTGTACAGGTCGATGTTCACGCCGCGGATGGCGTGCACCGGGCCTGCGGTGGTCTTAAAGGTGATATCAAGGTCTCGCACCGACAAGACCTGTTCTTTTTTGTTTTCAGGCATGGGGTGTTCCTCCTTACATACTCTTCATCTTGGGGTCCAGCGCCTCGCGCAGGCCGTCCGCCACAAGGTTGAAGCTGAGCATCAGCAGGCTCATGACTACAATGGGCGGGATGATCTGATACGGATGGGTGGTAAAGCTGTTGTACAGCTCGCTGATCAGAGAACCCAGCGAGCACTGCGGCACCGGGATGCCCAGACCCACAAAGGACAGGAATGCCTCGGTGAAAATTGCGGTGGGGATGCTGAACATGACCTGCGTGATGATGGGTCCGATGATGTTGGGCAGCACTTCTTTAAAGATAATGAAGAAGCTGCCTGCACCCAGCGTGCGGGACGCCAGAACGAACTCCTGATCCTTCAGCTTGAGCATCTCGGCGCGGGCAATGCGGCTCATGCCCACCCACTCGGTCAGCATCAGGGCAAAGATGATGGTCACCATGCCGGGCTGCAATACCAGCAGCAGCAGCGTGACGATGACCAGCCGGGGGATGCCGTTGGCTACTTCCAGAAAGCGCTGCATCACCATATCCACCCTGCCGCCAAAGTAGCCCGAGATCAGGCCGTAGCTCATGCCGATAAGCATATCAATGATCGCAGCAGCCACCGCGATGATCAGGGAGACGCGCGCGCCTTCCCATGTGCGGGTCCAGATGTCGCGGCCGTACAGGTCGCTGCCGAACCAGTAGTAGACGTCCAGCTTGTCTTTTTCCTGATAAGCGTTGGTCACCTTGGTACCGGTGGTGGTGCTCATCTTCTCGCTGCCGTCCAGAATGCCGAACTGCTCAATGCCCGGCACGCGGGGCGCAAAGTTTTTCTGGCTCAGATCCTGCCCGGAATAGGTGTAGCTGTTCATGCCCGGGCCCAAAACGGCCAGCAGCACGATGACCACGATGAGGACAAGCCCCAGCACGGCGCTCTTTTTATTGAAAAAGCGGATGAGCGCTTCCTTCCAGAAGTTCTGCGCCGCAAAGTTGGTATCCACGCTGATCTCGTCCTCATTGTGCTTGAGGGCAAAATCCTTTTCCGCAAAGGTGTGCTCCGTGTACATTGCATCCACAGCGCTGACAATGGCATCGGCGGTGGATTCGCCGCCCAGCCGGATCGCTTTTTCTGCCATTTAGTCGTCCCCCTTTGCCAAACGAATGCGCGGGTCAATGATGCCGTACAGCAGGTCAACGACCAGCATGATGCCAATGTACATGGCACTGTAAATAAAGCTCAGACCAATGACCACGTTGTAATCGTTGGACTGGATGGCTGTCACCAGCAGACTGCCCACGCCGGGGATGGCAAAGATCTTTTCCACCACCAGCGAGCCGGTCATCAGATCCACGATCAGTGGTGCCAGCACCGTGA
>OMAO01000442.1_pt1 | contig 23004 bp, 13 predicted proteins | sample 1644641 | NCBI WGS metagenome assembly OMAO01 (sample SAMEA103958120, study PRJEB25191) | human gut metagenome | biome: human-associated habitat [ENVO:00009003]; feature: intestine environment [ENVO:2100002]; material: feces | place: Germany | collected 2013/2015
ACGCTAGATGCACACAAATCCATTAATTTGTAAAAAGCTTAACTAAGTGACATTGATTCAGAACCCCATTCGTAAAACCGCTGCTATCGCAGCTTTCATTTTACTCATGTGGTTACTTCGCCATATAAATTATGCCAAATGTCCTTACGAATGCAAGCATTCGACGTCCATATTGTTATAATTTACATGGCTATGAATAGTTACATATCGTCCCGCCTCCGAGCACATATTCTCCATCATAAAAGACGCATGCCTGACCGGGAGCGATAGCACGGACCGGCTTTTCAAACGTGCACAGGATTTCATCCTCTCCGGTCTGTTCGATCGTGCACCATTCGCCCTTATGGGAATATCTAACCTTTGCAAAGGCTCGCCTTGGCTCTTTTAAATCTTCCATACCCATAAAATTCAACTGATTACAGGTAAGAAAAGACGAATACACATCCTCAAATGCAATCACAACCTCGTTGGTTTCCGGCCGGATCTCAGATACATAAACAGGATGCCCCATGGCAATTCCAAGTCCCTTTCTCTGTCCGACGGTGTAATGTGTAATTCCCTTATGGGTTCCAAGGATTTCCCCATCCTCTGTCACAAAGTTTCCGGGCCCCGGCATCCGGTCCGGCGCCTCTCTTTGTAAGAAGGCCCCATAATCCCCGTCCGGCACAAAGCAGATGTCCTGACTGTCTGCCTTATGAGCAACCGGCAGATAATGCTCCTGCGCAATCTTCCGGATCTCTTCCTTGGTGTAATCTCCAACCGGCATCAGCGTATGTGCCAGCTGGCTCTGCGTCAGGTTATAAAGGGCATACGTCTGATCCTTGCTTGCCGTTACGGAGTTACGGATCGCATATCTTCCATTGGGAAGGACTTCCACACGGGCATAATGCCCGGTTGCAATGTAGTCTGCTCCGATTTCCAGGGAACGCTGAAGGAGAGACTCCCATTTCACATAGCGGTTACAGGCAATGCAGGGATTCGGTGTCCTGCCATGCAGATACTCCTCCACGAAATAGTCAATCACCTTCTTCTGAAATTCCTGACGGAAATTCATGACATAGTAAGGAATGTCCAGTACCTCTGCAACCCGTCTTGCATCATCAACGGCAGTTAAGCCACAACAGCCTCCCTGATTGGAAACCTGCTGTGGCTGTTCCTCCTGCCAGATCTGCATCGTCACACCGATGACATCATATCCCTGTTCTTTTAACAGACAGGCTGCCACGGAGGAATCCACTCCTCCTGACATCCCGACTACCACTTTCTTTTTCATGCGTTATCTCAACTTTCTGTTCCTAACGCTGCTTTATTTATTCCGGATCATCCTCGTGGATATCGTTCTTCGGCTTCTTTAAGCCTTCGATGGTAATACCGTTTTTCTCCGCATAATCCCATAAAGCAGCATGTACTGCTTCTTCTGCCAGCAAAGAACAGTGTACCTTCACAGGCGGCAATCCGTCAAGTGCATCCATGACAGCCTTGTTGGTTACCTGTAAGGCCTCCTGTATGGTCTTTCCCTTTACCAGCTCGGTTGCCATACTGCTGGTTGCCACAGCCGCACCGCATCCAAAGGTCTTGAACTTACAATCCCGTATAATCTGGTTGTCATCAATATCCAGATAAATTCTCATAATATCGCCGCACCTGGCATTACCAACAGTTCCTACTCCGCTGGCATTCTCTATTTCCCCCATGTTCCTGGGATTTGTAAAATGATCCATTACTTTTTCACTGTACATGATAGGTCCTCCAATCAAATTTTCCATCCGGATTGTTCTTTATAAAATCTTCATACAAAGGAGACATTGCCTGCAGGCGGTCTACGATCACCTTTAATTCACGCACCACCGTGTCCATTTCTTCCTTTGTATTCTCATGGCTCAGCGTAAGCCGTAGTGAACCATGTGCCATTTCATGCCGCAGTCCGATTGCAAGCAGTACGTGGGATGGATCAAGGGATCCTGAAGTACAGGCGGAACCGCTGGATGCACAGATTCCCTTCATATCCAGCATAATCAGCAGGGATTCTCCTTCGATAAACGGGAAACTGAAGTTCACATTGTTCGGAAGACGGTTTGATCTGCTGCCGTTTAACTTGCTGTTCGGGAAATTTGCTTCAATCTGTCCAATCAGATAATCCCGAAGCTCCGTTTCCTTCTTCTGATTTGCTTCCATATTTTTCATGGCAAGCTCTGCCGCCGCACCAAATCCGACAATACCGGGCACATTCTCTGTACCCGCTCTTCTACCTCTCTCCTGCGCACCTCCATGGATAAAGGAACCGATCTTTACGGTGTTACGGATATAAAGGAAACCGACACCTTTAGGTCCGTTCAGCTTATGTCCGCTTGCGCTCAAAAAGTCAATGTGCATGTCCTCAACATCAATCGGAATATGTCCGTAGGCCTGCACGGCATCCGTATGGAACAGAATATGATGTTCCTTTGCAATCTCTCCCACCTCTTTGATCGGCTGGATGGATCCGATTTCATTATTGGCCGTCATCACCGAAATCAAAATGGTATCCGGGCGGATAGCCTTCTTTAACTCTTCCAAAGAAATAATTCCGTCTTCATCCACCGGAAGATAGGTAATTTCAAAGCCACGCCCGGCAAGATAATCGCAGGTATGCAGAATCGCATGATGCTCAATTGCTGTCGTGATGATATGTTTTCCTTTCTTTTCATTTGCTTCTGCTGTCGCAATCAATGCCCAGTTGTCTGCCTCTGAACCGCCTGTGGTGAAATAAATTTCCTGTGGCGTACAGTTAAGACTTTCTGCAATGATTCTTCTTGCATTACTGACTGCCTTCCTGGATTCTGATCCAAGAGCATAAATGCTGCTCGCATTACCATATTTTTCTCCCAAATAGGGAAGCATCGCTTCCACTGCTTCCGGAGCGCACTTTGTTGTGGCTGCGTTATCTAAATAAATCATATGTTTCTTCCTCTCCTGATCCTTTCGATCATCTATTCTGAATCCTTTTATTTACCCTGTTACCTACTTGATTAATAGGTATTCTTTTCTATGCCTATCTTACACTATTTTCTGCTTTTGTCAATTCTTCTTCTCCATTTCCTGTGTATTTCTTTTCATGCACCTTTATAGTATGCACCAATTTACAGGATTTTCTACTTACTTATTACTAAAAACAGAGTCATGGCAATCATGTCAAATGTCCTTACGAATGCATGCATTCATGTACAAATTACCATAATTGTTATGACTCTGAATTACTACTTCACATAAGTTTACAAAAATGCAAACTCACTAAAACATATCATTAAGACGTAATCTCATTAAAAGCATAAGATCTTTACTATATCATCTTTTCAACCGGAAGATCCTCAAAATCAGCTTCCGTTATCACAAAATCCGTTTCATTGCTGACAGAAAAGATATGGCCGTCAAATTCCAGATTTTTAAAAAAGCATGGCTTTTCCGGAGATTTTCCAAGTACAAATCCATCTGTCGTACAGACTATTTCAAAGGCATCAAGCGGCAGGCTCATTCCTTTTCCGGTCATCTTCATATAACTTTCCTTCAATGTCCATAAGGTAAAAAATGCCTTGTCCCTGTCAGTGGATGCGTCGATATATGCCGATTCCGTTGCGCGAAAATGCCTCTGCGCGATTTCCATCGGTGCCTTCCGGATCTTTTCAATATCACATCCCACCTCACAATCGGAGGATACTCCCACCACATAATCTCCTGCATGGGACACATTGAAAAATACAGAATCTGCAACCGGCTTCTCGTTTTCCGAATACCGCAGGTCACTTTCGTTAAGTCCGTTCTCCCGTAAGATCTCTCTCAGGATGATCCCTGCGCCAAGACTTCTCTTACGGTCATCCGGCATGCGATACCGGATGACCTTTTCCCTACGTTTTGGAGATACCAGTTCGAGGAGTCTTTGATTCTGCAAGGGATCATCCATATGAGTGATATGGATCCGGTATAATTTCATCGCTTCTCAATCTGGATTTTCTGATCCAATGCGGTCAGACTGAACACATCAAACACTTCATCCGAAACATTGATGATCTTGAAGCCGTCTTTGCCGGACATTTTCTTATATGCAGAAATCACCTGACGTAATCCTGCAGAAGAAATGTATTCAAGCTTATCGAAGTCAAATACCAGACTTGTCACACTGTCATCAAGCTTCGCGAGCTCTTCTCCCAACTGAGGAGCAGTCTGTGTATCCAGCCAGCCGGTAATTTCAATTGTTACATTGCTTCCATCTTTTTTGGTTATCAGTTCCATTCTTATTTCCTCCATCTATCTATCCATAATTTCCTATAATCGGATCATCCTGCATCCAACAGCAGCCGGCTCATTCCTTCCGTCCGGTCACATCCGATCAGTCAAAAAATGCAAGTCTGTCAAGTGCTTCGATTGCACTTTCAAGGTAGCGGTCATCGGTAACCGGCCACTTATAATCCAGCCGGTAAAGAACCTGTGCCGTGAACCGGTTGCTGTATTCCATCGTATAGATCTCATTTTCATTATGTGAGGTATAGGCAATCAGTCCGGAAACAGCATCGGAATCATTACCGTTCTTTGCAAATTCCTTTACTGCCTCCTCAAACTCTTCGTCCTTTACGATGTCCAGTTTAAATCCGTAATTGCGCATTGCATAAATCAGATCCGCCATATAAATATGGTGACTGTTGCAGGCATGGAATACGGTAAATCTCCGGTCAGTCTGTACCAGTTTCAATACTGCAAGTGCCGTTGAGTCAATCGGTGAAAGCTCCGCAACCTCATGCATGCCGCCCATCGGGAACTTGCCAATTGCCTTATATCCTCTGAGGCTTCGCAGGAATCCGTTGGTAATAAAGTTAATCTGGAATTCCCCGTCGGAGTTTCTGCTCATCAGATTACCTACACGGATGATCTTTGCATCAAGTCCACCGGAAACCGCTTCCAGTACCGCACGCTCTGCAAGGAACTTCGTGCGGATATATTCATTGGTAATACTCTGTCCGATATACAGATCATTTTCACCAAAGACTCTGTCCATCGGCGGAACACCATTTGATCCCTCTCCTGCAACGGAAACGGTTGAAATCTGGATCAGCCTGCGCCCATTGTTCTTACAGAACTCAATCAGGTTCTCAACACCATGGACGTTGATCTTTTGAAGGACATCACCGGCTGCAAAATGCTTTACACAGGCCGCACAGTTAATCAGCGTCCGGAATTTATAAGCGCCAAAGCTTTCCACCTGCTCTTTCGAAGTAATGTCACCGTCCACACAGACGATGCGATCCTTGAACAGCTCCTCACACGGATTATCAAAATAATACATCAGCATATGCATCATTCGTTTTTCCATGGATTCATAAGAGCCCTTGCGCACCAGACAATAAACCTTTCCTTCGTAATTGTCGAGGTATGCTTTCAGAATATGGATTCCAAGGAAACCGGTCGCACCCGTAATCATGATATCTCCAAGTTCTTCCTTGGTGATCCGGTCTGCATTCTCTTCCACATTTCCGCTGATGACGCTCTGGATCCTGTTATAGTTGTAATCAGAAAACTCATTATTGCTTTGCGGGCTTTCTGCGGATGCCTGATCATCTACGATTTCTGCCAGTTCACGAACGGTAGGATGTTTAAACACATCGGCATATACAATCGAAATATTCCTGGAAAGACACATCACGGCAACCTTCGATGCGGTAAGTGAAGAGCCTCCCAGATCAAAGAAGTTATCCTCGATTCCCACCTTCTCTGTTCCCAGTGCCTTTTCAAAGATCTCACAAAGGGTCTTCTGAACCATGGTAACCGGCTCTACATAGCTTGTGTTGTTTACAGCTACTTCCGGTACAGGAAGTGCCTTTTTATCAATCTTTCCTCCCGGGGTTACGGGCATTTCATCAATATGAACAAAGAAGGACGGCATCATGTAATCAGGAATCAACGGCTCTAAGAAGGTCTTAAGCTCCTCATCCGGAATGCTCTCTCCCGTATAATATGCGGTAATATACTTGTTTCCGCCCTTTTCCACAACAGTAACTGCCGAATTCTTTACCAGTTCATGCTTCAGAACGGCACCCTCGATTTCACCAAGCTCCACACGGTATCCACGGATCTTGACCTGCGAATCAATTCTGCCGATATACTCAATATTTCCGTCACCCTTCATTCGTACCATATCACCGGTACGGTAAAGACGCTTGTCATCTTCACATACGGAATACGGATTTTCCACAAATACCGATGCGGTCTTTTCCGGAAGGTTATGGTACCCTCTGGCAATCTGTCGTCCTGCATGGCATAACTCGCCGGATGCACCAACCGGAAGCCGTTTCAGATCTTCGCTGACAACATAGCTGCGGACATTCCGCTGGGACTTGCCGATCGGTATGTTGTCATATTGTTTATCTACCCAGAACTCTGTGGAAGATACCGTATTTTCTGTCGGGCCGTAGCCATTGATCATCTGATAGGTACGGTTCCTGTAATGCTTGAATTTCTCACCGCCAAGGGTAACGAATTTAAGACACGGAGCATCTTCAAGCAGCTCTGTTACCAGTTCACCCATCTGTGTCGGGAAGGTAGCACTGGTAATCTTCTGATCCTGGATGCATTTTGCAACAGCAACAGCATCCTTCCGGATATCCTCCGGGAAAATATACAGCAATGCACCTGCGGTAAGTGGAGCAAACAGGTCAATGACCGATGCATCAAAGCAGAAGCTTGCAAATTCTGCCACGATATCATCCGGTGAAGTTTTTCTGGTCAGCCGGATGTATTCAATCAGATTGAGCAGATTCCGCTGTTCAAGCATAACACCCTTCGGCTTTCCTGTGGAACCGGAGGTATAAATCATGTACGCAAGGTTTTCCGGCTTCGGCGACGTAAGCTCTACGGAAAGTGTAAAGTCTTTCGATGCCTCTGCAACCTCATCCAGACTTAAAATATTTCCGTCATAGAAGCTGACCAGTTCACGGTACTGGTTAATCACAAGCAGATTGTCCGCCCCGGAGTCCTTTAACATATACTCAATTCTGCTCTGCGGATACTCCGGATCCAATGGAACATAAGCTCCGCCGGCCTTCATAACGCCCACATAAGCAACCGCAAATTCCCTGGTTCTTCCGCACAGAATACCTGCGGCCTGCTCTCTGCCAAAGCCGTTTTCGGTAAGCTTCTGTGCAACGTAATCAGACATTCTGTCCAATTCACGGTAAGTAATTTCGCCCTTTCCATCTCTTACTGCCGGTCTGTCCGGATATTTTTCTACAGCTTCCCGGAACAGATCCACGAAGGTCTTTCCTGCATGCTCCGGATCATCCTCCATCGTTGTCTTTTCTTCAAACAGCAGCTTAATGTCATCCGGTTCCTGTTCTCTTAAGATTCCACCTGCCGCAATTTCCAGATTGTCCGCAAGATATTTCATCGTATCCTCATAGTACATATCCCCACGGTACTCAATTTCGAAGACAAATTTGTTCCGGTCAATGGAAATACTGATAGAAACCGGTGCTTTCGCTGCATTTAGGCTGACCGGTTCTTCCTGTGCATATTCACCGCCAATCGTGTCAAACGCAAAATTGTCTCCCTGATAGATCACCATGGCATCTGCCTTGATGCTGAACTCATGGCTGATCTGTGAAAATGGATAAATATCGTTGTTCATGGAGTTGATCAGCTGCTGCTGTACCGCAAGCAGGCCATCCTTTAAGCTTCCTGCAAAATCCGTGTAAACAGGAAGTGTCTTTACCAGCATACCAACGGTTTCCGAAAGTCTGGAATCATTTCTTCCATGATAAATGGTGGTAAATACTGCATTCTTTCTGAAATTATATTTACCAAGAGTGAGGCCAAACACCGAAATAAAGAAAACATTTTCGGTAATTCCGTGCTTCTTACAGAAGTCCTTTACCTCCTGTACGGAAACCTCCGTAACCTCTCTGTGGTAAGTCTCTGCGGTCGGAACCGGACCGTTTTTATCCGGATAGAAGTTGATGCTTCCACCCTTATTTTCAAATACGGATTTATAATAGTTCTCTGCATTCTTATAAACATCACTCTTCAATGCATCACGGTTATCCAGAGCCAGGTCATAGGAGGTATAGGTTTCTGCTTCCAGCTTTTCTCCACTGTACGCCCTGTTAATGTCGTTCAGTATAATACCAAGAGAGGTTCCATCCGCAATGATATGATGAATGTCAAGGAACAGGTAATTTCCATCACAGGTTCTGTAAATTTCAAACCGGAAAAGCTGCTCATTAAACAGCATATAGGGACGAACCAGCGTTTCCCTGTTCATTCCATTGATAATCTGTGTTTTACAGGTTAAGCCGTCATCACGTTTCTGAAGGACATCTCCGTTTTCATCCATGAAGAGGCGTGTCTTCAGATAAGGATGAGCCTCGATTGTGCTGTCAATAGCTGCTGCAAGCCTGTCAAGATCTACCTTCTTATTAAGCTTCAAAAGATAAGGAATATTGTATATGGTAGAGCCCATATTGGCCGTACACTCAATAAAGATTCCTTCCTGCGTATTAGTAAGCGGATAGTTCTCCCGTACTTCTCTCTTTGTTTCCTTACCGGCAGTCTTTACAAAGCCCTCTAACAGTTCAATTGTCGGATGGCTCTTAATATCCGAGGTCTTAATGACTATGTCAAATGCCTTGGAAATCAGGATATTCAGCTTGATTGCACTGATGGAAGTCAGTCCTGCCTCATAAATATCCGTGGTAATGCCGAATTCTTTATAGCCAAGAACGTCTGCAATACAGTCAAATAATTTCTGCTGTGTTTCATTCTTCGGCTCGATGATTTCTTCGATTTTTCTCTCCGGTACCGGAAGTGCCTTTTTATTGACCTTCTGGTTCTGATTAAGCGGAATCTTGTCGATCTGCATGGTAACTGCAGGTACCATATAAGCAGGCTTGGTTTCCTTAATGAAATCATTTAAACCATTGATATCCACTTCACTGTCCGATACCACATAAGCTGCAATGTATTTTCCACCGTTCGGATCATCAAAAGCAACAACGGTTGCATCCTTGATTCCCTGGTATCTCCGGATGACCTCTTCCACTTCGGAAAGCTCGATCCGGAAGCCCCTGATCTTAACCTGGGAATCCTTTCTGCCGATGATCTGGACATTTCCGTCCGGAAGATATCTGGCAATATCACCGGAATGATACAGCACTTCATAGCCTTCCGTATCATCATAAATGTTCTTCGTATATACCTCTGCCGTTTTCTCCGGCTTATTGAGATACCCCCTCGAAACCTGGAAGCCTGAGATCATCAGTTCTCCACAGGCACCATATGGCAGCATATGACCGGATTTATCCGTAATATAAAGCTTCACATTATCCAGTGCTTTTCCGATCGGAATATTCGGATAATACTTGTCAACCTCAAAAGCCGTTACAAGAATGGTCGTTTCCGTAGGACCGTAAACATTGAAAAACCGATATCCCTTCGGCGGTTCACAGGGAACGAGCTTCTCCCCTCCTACGGAAAGATAACGGAGACTCCTGCATTCCATTTCCAGTGCAAACTGTCTTCCGACCTGTGTGGTCATGAAGGAATGGGTAATGCCATTTTCTTCAAAGTATTTCTGCAAGCCAATGAAATCCAGACGGATTTCTTCCGGAATAATATGTAATTCTGCACCATTGGTAATTGCACCGTAAGTATCCATCATGGAAGCATCAAAACCAAACGATGCATAGGCAGCTACCTTACAATCCGGATCGATGCTGTAATACTTTCTGTACCAGTGACAGAATGCGGTAATATTTCCATATTCCAGCATACATCCCTTCGGTACCCCGGTAGAACCTGAGGTATACAGTAAGATAAACAGGTCATGAAGCTGCGGCTTTTTCAATTCCACATCCACATCCTCAAGCTGCATGATTTCATCGGTATATAAAACAGGTCCCTGATAGCCGTCCACCAGATGCAGAAGCTCTCTGTCTGCAATCAGAAGCTTTGCTGCGGAATCCTCCAGCATATACATCAGACGATCCTTCGGATACGACGGATCGAGCGGCTGATATGCGGCTCCTGCTTTAATCACGCCCATCGGTGCAATCGCCATATACTCACAACGTGGAATCAGAATGGACACGACATCTTCCGTGCCAATTCCATGGGAGGCAATGTATTTTCCGAGCCGGTCACTGATCTCATCCAGTTCCTTATAAGTGTACTTCTTATCCTTAAATACCACAGCCGTATGATCCGGTATGGTCTGTACCATTTCAGTAAACCGGTCAGAAATTGTTTTCGTTCTGTCATATTTGCAGGCCGTATCATTGAATTCTGCAATTTTCTTAACCGCATTCTCAGAGAGAATGGAAACCTCTGATACATACTTGTTTTTCAGCATGGAATCCATGGCTGCTTCGTACGCTTCGAGCATTCCTGCCACGAATGCATCACTGTACCTGTCGCTGCGGAATTCTGCAGTAAGAACATATTCGTTATTGTACTCTCTTACCTGAATAAGCAGCGGCATTTTCGCCATATCAAGGGAAAGATCATGTCCCCTTGCAATGGTATCTCCGATTGGATAATCGTCACTTAATTCCGCCTGATAAGCAAAGGTAAGATCCGAATTAAATCCATATTTTGCACAGATATCCGAGAACGGGAAAATATCATTTGCCATAGAGGACAGGAGCTGTTCAGAAAGCTCTGTCATGTAGGCCTGGATCGTCGTTTTTGCTTCAAATTTACAGTAAACCGGAAGGGTCTTCACCAGCATACAGACCGTATTTTCCAGTCGGGAATCATTTCTGCCATTATAAATTGTAGAAAAAAGGCTGTCGTCGGAATTGGAATATCTGGACATCAGAATACCAAACACACCGGTAAATAAAATATTCGGTGTGACACCCAGCTTTTCACAGCAGGACAGGATTTTGTCCTCTGCAACCGTAAGCTTTCTTTCAAGATATCCCTTTTCCGGAGCTTTTCCGGTCACATCCGGGAATGGAAGGGATTCGGTCTCCACTTCTCCGAATACGCTGTCATAATACTTCTCGGCCTTCTTATATTTTCCTTCCTGCATCTGCTGCTCTTCATCAAGGGCTGCATCAAATCCGGTATAGGTCTCCTTTTCGAGTTTTTCACCCACATAAGCCCGGTTGATATCCTCGAAAATAATATCATAGGAGTTACCATCTGCAATAATGTGATGGAAATCAGTGAACAGATATTTCCGGTCTTCCGTGACATAAATCTGTGCACGGAATAAACGTCCCTTTTCCAGCTTAAACGGACGCACCAGTTCCTTCTTCAAAGCTTCAAACTGTTCATTCGTTGTCTCAATGACATCCGGCACAAAATTCTCCGTACCCGGACGCTGCACCATCTCTCCCTGATCGTTTAAGAATACTTCGGTAAGAAGATAGGAATGGGCATTCACCATCTGAGCCACAGCATCAGACAGCTTCTGTACATCTGTGGCGCTGTCCAGTTCAAACAGGAATGGAATATTGTATACAGTACTTTCCGGATTCTTACTGCATTCTGCAAAAATACCCTTCTGCGAACCGGTAAGAGGATAAACCTCACGCTTCTCATAGGTCCGGATCTTCGGTGCAAGCATGACATAGTTTTCCAGTTTTTCAACGGTGTTGTTTTCATGAATATCACTTGTTTTTACTGTAACGCCAAACTCATCCGAAATCAGAATGCAAAGCTTCATGGCACTGATAGAAGATAATCCTGCTTTATAAAAGCTGGTATCAATGCCAAAGAAATCGTTTTCTACCACATTCGCAACGATTTCAAAAATCTTCTTCTGCATCGGTGTTTCCGGCTCTTTCAAATTCTTCGGCTGGGAAATGGGCTTTGGCAGTGCGCTCTTATCAATCTTGCCGTTTGCGGTTACCGGCATCCTGTCCATCTGGATAAACACATCGGGAACCATGTAATGAGCGAGGGATTCGGCAGCATAGTCCGAAAGCTCCCCGGTATCAATCTTATGGTCTGCCAGAAAATAACAGCAGAGATATTTATTATCCACCGGTACGGTAATACTGGTGACAATTCCTTCATAGCTGTTGATGACTTCTTCAATTTCACCAAGCTCAATTCGTAAGCCACGCAGCTTGATCTGGTTGTCCATTCTTCCAAAGAACTCAATTTCACCTTCGGGTGTAATCCGGGCAAGGTCGCCTGTTTTATATGCCCGTTCGCCATTCAGGTTAATAAATACAGCAGCTGTTTTATCCGGCAGATTGATATAGCCTCTTCCCACACCAAGACCTGCTACCACAAGTTCTCCGGTCTCTCCATCCGGAAGAATCCTGTTCTCCTTATCTACCACATAAACCCGGACGTTGCCGTTCGGCGTACCGATCGTAATATTTTTGCTGTCGCTAATCACCTTCATCGTACAACTGATCGTCGTCTCTGTAGGGCCGTAACCATTCATAATATAAGCATCCGGATTAACCGAACGGATCTTATCATAAAGTGCCGGAGGGAAGGCTTCTGCTCCCACGTCATAAACCCTGATCCGGGAAGCCGCTTCCTTCAGCTGCGGCAGATCAATCATGTTGGATAGATACGTCGGAGTTGTCGTCATGATATCGACATGATTTTTAACAATAAGATCTCCGAGCATCATCGGGTTCTGGATCTCTTCATCCGTTGCAATCACTGCAGTAAGTCCATTCGTAAGCGGAATAAACTCCTCAAGTACGGATACGTCAAAGGTCATCGCTGCCATGGAAAGAGAAACACTTCCCCTGCTTACATATCCATAGGTTTCTGCATTCTTTGGATCAGGATTCACAAAGTTCGCAAGATTTACGTGCTCAATCATCACTCCCTTAGGTCTCCCGGTGGAGCCTGAGGTATAGATACAATAACACAGATCATGTTCCCTGATCTCTACATCCGGATTTTCTGTATCCGGATGCTGCAGCAGCTCTTCCAGTAAAAGCACCTTGCAGGGGAGTTTGTCAAACAGTTCCTTACGTTCTTTGGCAATCTCCTTTGTTGTGATGAGCAGCGGCACTCCTGCATCCTCAAAGATAAACTGGATTCTGTCATCCGGGTAATCCGGAGAAGCTACCGCAAAAGCGCTTCCTGACTTCAAAATACCCTGTCGTACTGCATAAAAATCACAACAGCGTTCCAGTACAACACCCACGATAATCTCCCGACCGGCCCCCTTTCCGATGAGAGAATGGGCAATTTTGTTTGCTCTTTCATTCAGTTCGGCATACGTGAAGCTTTCCTTACCGGAAGCAACCGCACACTTTTCCGGATGGAGACGTACCTGTTCTTCAAACAGCTTCGTCACCGGCTGAAATGTAAAGGCAAACCCGGATTTTTCATTAATGTCTGACATTTCTTTCCCCTCCTAAAATGAGATTATTGTATTATTCATATCAATGGCACGAATATAGTCCATAGATTTTGAAATCTTTTTCACAAGCTCGATTCCATGAATATCAAATTCTTCACTGTCACAGCTGTACTCCAACGGGTTGAAGTTCACTCCGTTATCACGGATTCTAAGCCGGCATAAATCATCCTCGATACAGAAATTGATATCGATCCAGTTCGAGGTTTTGCCGCCGAATCTGATGATATTTACGGTCATCTCTTCCGCACATACGGCTGCCAGATTGGCTTTATTTCCGGATACTCCCTTTTCCCTGCAGAACTCCATGATTCTGGTATGTACAATCGAAGCTTCTTCCATGGTACTCTTAATTGAAAAGTCCAGATTGATTCCCGGATTTTTATCCGGGACAATATAAAAGGTGGAATGCGGATGCTTGATTTTCCGGAAAATCCATGCAGCAATTACCGTAATCAGCTCTGTCGCTACAAACCCTACCGCAATTCCATCTATACCGATTCCGTCAATCTGCTTCCAGATCAGAATTCCGGCAAAGGTTGCAGGCAGAACCACAACTGCATTTTCAAGGAAGGTAACAAAGCTGGCAATCGCGGTTTCTTCAATGGATTCATAATAGCTTACAATGAATTTATTCCAAAGATACGGGATCACACATACAGCAAAAATGCGAAGTGCATTCACCATCTGTCTTCCAAGCTCTCCACCACCGCTTCCAAACAGAATGGTAATCTGCTCTGTAAACACTATAATCACTACAAAAATGACTGCAAGCATGATGTAACTGTATTTCAGCATTTTATTACACAGAACGCGGATTCCCACGTAGTCCTTTTCTCCAAAAAGGATTCCGGCCACGTTCGGAATAACACCAATGATTCCTCCGGTCAGCATTTCAACAATCAGAAGGACGTTATCACAAACCGTAAATACCGCCATACCGTCCTCACCGATCTGATTAATAATAATCGTATTGAGTCCAAGGGCCTTGATAAAACTTGTCGCCATGAAAACCAGCATCGGAACGCCTGTAACCACTGCTTCCCTGAGGATGGCAAAGTCCTTTGGTTTCAGACGCACAAACCGGATATTCCGTTTATCGGAGCGGATATAAAACACGAAAACCACCATGGCAAGTAAAAAACCAAGCACGGTAGAAAGGGACGCACCCGCAATTCCAAGCGGGGTGAATCTGAGAAAAATATAATCGAGAATCAGATTGATTACATTGGCAAGGATAAGGTAGGTGGATGCAAGCTCCGGGTGATTTTCCACACCAAGATAGTTCACCATCATAAGACCAATTCCAATAATCGGCGCACCAAGCATGCTGATCCGGATATAGTCTGCTGTATGGGTTGTCAGTGTTCCGCCGCCAGGTACTAAGAGTTTCGAGATCGGATCTGCTGCCGGGAATGCAATAAATGAAAAAAGAAAGCCTGCTAAAAGTGTCACAAGAAACGTAACTGTAAATAACTTCGAGGCACTTTCCTTATCCCGTTTACCAAGCATATTTCCCACAGCAATGGAGCCACCGATTCCAAGACAGTAACCGGTAAGCTGGATAATGGTTTCTACCGGAAGGCTCATGGTAACCGCTGACATGGCTTCCACACCGATCAGATTACTTACAAAAATTGTATCTACGATGTTTCCTAATTGAAGCGCCAGTGACATCATAATGCCCGGTACAATATACTTATTTAACTTCGCATCTAACAGCCGATTATTTCTCTTATCTGCCATTTCATTCCCCTTTTTAATTGTATTTGATAAAGCTTTAATTTCTCCCCATTTATTTACAATTTGTAACAGTTCAGCCATGCAGAAATGATTGTATAAGGTGTCCGTGGGAGCTTGCTCACTAAGGGCAGCTTATACAATCATTTCTATAGGGCGGACGCCCGACATGAAATAAGCTGCTGGAAAACACGTATATTTTTAGCCAATCTGTACCATCCGGCAGCTTATGAATGGGCATGGCTGAACTGTAACTACAATTTAGCATAAACGGGGGTATTTTACAAGTTCCTATCTGCAGCCATCCTGTATTGCAAAACCTCTTGCACTGGCAGCTTGTATCATAACAGTTATGCATCTTTTATTCCTGTCTTCATATACATTAGTAAGGAATCATCCTCCTGCAAGGAGCACCTATGCATTCATTCCGAAAAAAGGAAATTTTAACCCACCCACTTGTTATGGGGACTGTTATTTTGACACTCACCGGATTCTTAAGCCGGTTCATCGGGTTCTTTTACCGGATCTTCTTATCCCGCGTATTCGGAGCAGAAGGCATGGGCATCTATCAGTTGATTGCTCCTGTCCTTGCACTCTCCTTTGCTCTCACCGTATCAGGAATTCAGACCGCCATTTCCAAATATGTTGCCAGGGAAGAACAGACCGGGAACTACCGTGCCTCTCTCCGTTACCTCTTTACCGGCTTTCTGGCTGCCATGTTACTTTCGATCCTGTGTGCCATTTTCATCTACCGCTATTCAGAGGAAATTGCGATTGGTTTCCTGAAGGAGGAACGGACAGCACCCCTTTTGCGCATCATTTCACTTTCAATCCCCATGGCTACTGTCCATTCCTGCATCAATGGCTACTTCTATGGAATTAAAAAAACTTCCATTCCGTCTGCCTGTCAGCTGATAGAACAGGTCATCCGGGTTGGAAGTGTGTATCTTATTTATGCTTATTTTCAAAAACAGGGAATGCAGCCTACGATCTGCTTCGCTGTCGTCGGCCTGGTCATTGGGGAAGCCGCGTCCATGATTGTTTCTCTCATTGCCGTAAAAGTGCATTTTGATAAAGTACTTCCTATCCGCATATCTTCACTGCTTTGCCTTAAGAGTACACAATTCCTGTCTTCTTCCAGGGAACTGCTCTCCCTTGCGGTCCCACTTTCCTTAAACCGGATCATTATCAACTTCCTGCAAAGCATTGAAGCCATTTTTATCCCTCAGCAGCTCTTAAAATATGGCTGCTCGACCAGTCAGGCACTAAGTGTTTACGGAATTCTGACGGGTATGGCACTGCCGCTGATTCTCTTCCCCGGTGCCATCACGAACTCCATCTGCGTCCTACTGCTTCCCATGGTTTCCGAGGCCGATGCCATTGGCAACCGGAATAAAATCGCCAAAGCCATCCAAAGCTCCATCCGTTACGGTTTCCTGCTCGGAATCTGCTTCACTGCGTTCTTTTTCTTCTGTGGCGGATTTCTCGGAAAGCTGCTCTATCAGAACGAACTTGCCGGTGAATTTATTCTGATTCTAAGCTTCCTGTGTCCGCTTATGTATATCGCAAGTACCCTGAACAGTATCTTAAACGGACTTGGCAAGACCCTCGAAACCTTTCTCTATAGTATGGTAAGTCTCCTTGTGCGGTTAGGCTTCGTCTTCTTCCTGATTCCTGTCTATGGCATCTACGGCTATCTGTGGGGACTGCTTGTGAGTCAGCTTGTCCAGACCGTTCTGTGTATGATCGGGGTTCGGAAGATCCGGTAAGCTGAGAATTAACTATTCAGGATCTCATTCATAAAATTGCTGCTATAAATTTACGGAATCAATATGTAATTGAAGCATTTTCGTACGTTCTCAGCAGTAAACTCTTCAACCTGTACTGAATCATTACACCAGGCTGCTTAACAGACCCAGGCAGCCTTCCATTACATCCTCATATGCTGCATCAAAATTGCCGGTATACCAGGGATCCGCAATGTCCCTTGTTTTCCCTGCAAATTCCAGAAGCTTATGAATCTTGTTCTCCGGATCCCCTCCGGCGATCCGCTCCATATTGCGGATATTCCAGTCATCCATTCCGATTAAATAATCGTATATTTCATAATCCACACGTGTCATCTGAACCGCTCTATGCGGAATTAACGGGATTCTTTCCTCCCGAAGCTTTCGTACCGTTCCCGGATGCGGCGGGTTCCCGATCTCCTCACGGCTCGTTGCTGCAGACTCGATCTGAAACCGATCGGATAAGTTCCGCTCCTTTACCAAATAAGTCATCACACTCTGCGCAAGCGGACTGCGGCAGATATTGCCGTGGCATACCATGAGAATTTTAACTTTTCTTTTCATATCGTTTCATATCCTTGCATATCTTCGTTTTTCCTAGGTTTTATCAGGTTTTCCCGACAGAACCCTTTCTTCCCTATCCTAGCATAACTTCGCATATCTTTCCATATCCTGGCAAGCAAAATGAGTAAAAATCTAGGTAAATCCTCTATTTTTACTCATTTTTACTCACCACTTTATTTCAGGCATCTTTTATCTTTTTATCGTGCACACCTTTTCAACTCTTTTTCTACGTTTTCCAGACGTTTTATTTCTTTCTCCGCATCCTCTAACTTTAAGTGCGTGTAAACATTTAAAGTCACACTGATATCCGTATGTCCCATGAGATATTTCAGGGTTTCTACGGATATTCCCCTCTTTTCCATATTCGTACAAAATGTATGGCGGCAGACATGGGGTGTTATCTTTGGAAGTTGCACCCGATATATCTTGTTATATTTTTCAACAGAACGCTGAAACCGCTTCTCCCATTGATAAGGCATCATAGGCATTCCACGTTTATCCAAGAACAGAAAACCTGTATAGCCGTCAATACATATTTCAATCTTCGGTTTCTTCCGGTTTGCTAACACCCTTTTTATTACTTCATATACTTCTTCCGACATGGGTAATACCCTCGTTCCTGCGTCCGTTTTCGTTTTCTCGATGTATTTCCCTTTATTACCAACATATTGCAACTGGTGGTCAACGTTGATTGTTTTCTTTTGCATATCAATATCTTTCAAGGTGAGTCCACAGAATTCCCCGATACGAAGTCCTGTATGTAAGAGAAGATACATGCCGTCGTAGCACTCACTGAAATGTTCATCCTGCTTGATAAACTGCAAGAACTCTTTTTCCTGTTTTCCTGTCAAGGCTTCTCTTTTTACCGAATCATTGATTAAGAAGTTATGTAAGTCAAAATCAAAGGGATTCTTATGAATTAAGTCCGCTTCGTATGCCATCTGGAACGCAGGTCTTACAACTCCACGAACCGTATGAATGGAACTGTAACTCTTTCCATCCACTGATTGAAGCTTTATAATCCATGACTTCGCATCCATAGTATTAACCTGCTTGATTTTTACGTTTCCAAACGTATCCCTTTTCAAAAGGTTGACTACTGTCTTATAACCTGCTGAAGTGGTAGGACGAACATTTATCTTCTGGCTGATATATTTTTCAACCAACTCTAACACAGTCATATCCCCACCCGACAGGGATACCCCATTTGCCAAGTCACGCTCCAGAAGCTTTTCCTTTTCCCTTAATGACAGGTCTGGCTTTTTCCCCTCGGGTAACTTATCGTTCTTTTCAAGTTTCCAACTGTACAGAAACTTTCTTTTCTTTGTAATTGGGTCAATGGTGCTATACAGATACCTTCCATCCGCTCTCTGTTGCTCCCCTAATCGTAAAATACGGTTCTTGTCCTCATTAATCTTCCTGAAAATTCTACTGCTGAACTCAAAGAAGTTAGAGATTTATGGAAAAGAGGGATTGCTCATACCAGAACTCTCTATGATTGGGATGATTTTTCTACAAGGGTAGACTATTGTGTTAAGAATATGCAGGATAATCCTAAGGAAGATGCGCAAGGTAGAAATGGTTATCTGCGTTCCCATGGGTTAAAGGATAAGGTTGTTCTGAAAAGTTGGAATGAAAATGAAATGGATGATGCTTATAAATACTTGTCTGATTTGATTCATAGTGAAGTAGATTCCGAAAAACCTAAACACTTATATACTATTTCCTTTGAGGATGACCCTGAATTCTCCAGTTTCATCTCTCAATATATGAGTAGAAAGGGATTTCCTGAATTGTTCGGTGATATGAAAGTTGCTAGAAAAATTTTAGATTAATGGGTGTTGTGATTTGTTATCTATGCAAAAAATAACACCCTATGGGTGTTGGTTGTGATTGAGTCGATGGGGTGGGTGGTGGCATTCGTGGTTACCCATCCTACTACTTTATACTCCTCCTCTTCCTCTATTATTATCTTGTTACTTACATTCTGGGTTTTAAAACAACCATCATCGGTATAAGTATTGTCTGGGAGTTTTGTTCTGTAATTCTTGACGATTTGGGTTTTGCCTTGGGATTCAGGAGGGGCTTGATGAGGATTCGGTTGGAGGGGTTCATCACAGGTGGTCTGACCATCTCGCTTCGCTGTGATTACCATCATAGCCACACCGTAGGTGCGTACCTCATCATTTGTCAGTTTTCCTGAACTGGATGCTGTCCATGGAATAAACCCTGCTTTCTCACCTGCACCGCCTTTGGTGATTCGCTCTGCAAAGGGTGCTATACTATTTAAGTATGAGGAAAAATAATTCTTAGATGTATATTGGGAAACTACTGCGTCAAAATAATTTAAACAATCTGTACAGGTTCCTACAATCGGAGAACCTACTGTTTGAAAGCCTGCTCCGGATGATTTGTAGTGTTCTACTAACTTCGCATTTAAGTCATCCATTACTTGCATTATCATACCATTGGGAATAACTGCATTCGGATATTTCCTTTGTAACATCATTCTTACTTGGTCATAATTGAATTGAGGAGCTTTGTTGGCTCCACCTGCAGATACACTGTATTGAAAATGTAATACTGTTTCTATGACAAGGATGTATTCGTTACTACTGAAGTGTTGAGCAACCTCTGTACCCCATTGTGTCTGGACAAAAGCTACTGCATTTGCTACTCCTCCAACCTCTTCCATCATCCATGCTTTAATTTGTGCCTGATTGGTTGTTTTATTCTCATTAAAAGGAGTATAAGGCCATGGAGCGATTCCATCAAAACTGTTTTTTACAAATCCACCTTTTTTTGATGTACATATATTACTCGCACCAGGGATTTCATTATAACCTTGGCATTTTAAAAGAATGGCTCCTGCTCCGGGAACATTATCTCCTGTTTCAGTTAACATATAACACAAGTATCCTGTTCTTGCGTAGGAGATTCCGTTTACTATCTTACTGTTTCCACCACTACCATGCGAACCTATTACATCTACAAACAAAGCATCTGCATAATCCGACGCACCAGCCGCCTGAACTTGTATGGGTTCAGTTATATAGGGAAGTGTTGTAAGGGAAACTGCTACTGCTAGAAATATAGATAGCAGATTACTTTTTAATTTCTTCATGCTTCTATGAAAATTCATGGGTGCTTTTCCTCCTTCTTTCTCTGGATAAAATAAAAAATTATTTTTTATTCTCCCTTTGATTAACAAGTAAAAAATCAGGCAATTCTAATTTGAAATTGCCTGATAAACTTTACAGATGCATGTTTTGTATTTTATATGTTTCTTGTTATAATTCTGTTTACTTCAATCTCATCTTAGTGTATCATATAAGAATGAGCGTTACTCAAACGGGTAGTGGTTCGCCTCTCGCCAAAATGTTTGACATTTTGAGAGCTTCCTGTATTTTAGGAGGTGGTACAAATGGAAAATATAACGAAAGGTACATAATTTGATGCCAGAAATCGCTGTGAGCGTCATTGGTATTGTTGTAACAGTTATCAGCATAATTGTTACGCTTGTCAGTATCATTCAGACTTGCAGAAAAGATAAACATCAAAAAAGCAACCGCCCTCGACCAAAGGAATAGGTTGCTTTTTTAATGAGTAACTATTAACTTGGGCGAACCGTTTCTTTACGGTAACGCTCTTTTTATATTCTTAGATTATCACTTATTAAGAGAATCGTCAATGCAATTCTAAAAATGTGCTATTATCTCTGTACTTACTGTACCTGAACCCCTACAAACTGTGGATCTCTCACTAGCTCCATTGGTTCGTCACCAATTTCACTGGCATTACTTGGTGCACTTCCTTCGGGAGCTGGAGCATCAATGTGTCCACTGGAACCACCACTCGGTATATCTTTCATAACATCCCTTGTTATGTATTCTACTACCTCATCATAAGAATAATCATCCTGCCAGCCTGTTTTATTCTCTGGATCTTCCTGCATCATTTTAGAAAAATACTGATATCTCTCTTCTGTAAACTCTACTTTGGTTGTTTCCTGTTGTTCCTTTGAAGTATCCTCTTCTACCTGTGGAGTAACTTCCTCATCATAATCACCTTCTTCTATAACTCCATCTGTACCCTCTACATCCACAGATAAGTTATCAGAGGTTTCTGTGGTGGGGGCTTCGGATTGGACTGGGGCTTCGCCTGTACCTCGCTCTGCTGATACCTGACTTGGTAATGCTAAGTACGCATTTGTGAGCATCTCTAAGAAATCTTCCTTTGTGGCTCCCTCTTCCCACCTGCTATCCTTATCCACAATAATTCCCTTCTCATTTGCTACTAACAATGCTTTATACATCCTTTTATATAGAGTTATGTGCCACTAGATAAAACGAGAGCCACAATCCCGGTAGTTTCCCTACCAACGATTGTGGCTTTATCATCTATATTCATCCCTAAGTAGTCCATTACTACTAAGAATTTCTCCCCACACATTTGACTTTATCTAGGCGTTTGCGAAACGCCACAAGCCGCATAAATACGGCATTTTTTGTTACCCAAAAACAAATAACTCCTCACTGGATATGGTATAATAGAGTTGACTAAAAACTAAAATCCACACACCCAAGAAAGGAGTTATTCTGATATCTATGATACCATACAAACAGCTTTCTTTGGCAGATATTTTTTCAGATTGCCAAGAAAAATTTGAAAATGACAAACCTGCGTTTCTTTCTCTATTGGAAACCCATATCGATATTAATGAGTTTATTCCGATTTCTTTCAGAAATCATTTCTATGCATCTACAGGCAGAACCCGTAAATACCCTTTGCAGGCTTTTCTGTGGGCTTTAATCATCCAGCGTATTTTCTCTATCCCCACAGATCAGCTTCTCTTGACTTTTCTCACTTACTCAAAACCACTCCGTGAATTCTGTGGTTTTTCCAAAGTCCCTGACGCTTCTAAAATTACCCGCTTCAAACAGGACTTTTTAGATGACCTACAGCTTGTATTCGATAAGCTTGTTGATGTTACCGAGCCTATCTGTCAGGCGATTGACTCTGCGAAAGCAGATATGACCATCTTTGATTCTTCCGGCATTGAAGCATTCGTAACCGAGAATAATCCGAAGTATGCTAACAGGATCATCAAACAGCTTAAAGCATATGCGAAGGCTCAGGGTTTTGATAAATCTTATGATCCCTACAAGGCTGCCTATGGCTCCATGCCTTCCCATGCTTCTGCTAATCCCGAGATTAAGCAGCTTTATATCAATGGGCATTTCTGTTATGTCTTCAAGTTTGGCATTGTCACCAATGGACTGGGTATCATCCGTCATATCTCTTTTTATAACAAAGACTTTATGACATCTCATCCTGATATCGTTGTCGAAAAGAAATCCGATTTCCCTGACGAAGATAAAAGTGTTCACGATTCAAAACTTTTGATCCCGACACTCAAGGACTTCTTTTCCAAACATCCTCTAATCAATCCAAAAACATTTCTCGGTGATGCAGCTTTCGATACCGCACAGCTATATAAGAGCCTTCTTACCGGTGACACTTTTGGTGATGACAAACATTTCTCGAAAG